>OLOZ01001081.1_pt1 | contig 20267 bp, 18 predicted proteins | sample 1673021 | NCBI WGS metagenome assembly OLOZ01 (sample SAMEA3136747, study PRJEB25190) | human gut metagenome | biome: human gut; feature: human-associated habitat; material: faeces | place: Austria | collected 2013 | reverse complement strand
GATATCGTGAAGGTGGACGTACTGTTGGATCAGGACGTGTTGCTACAATCATCGAGTAATTATAATCTGTTATCAGAATATTAACTCAAATATATACCCCAGAAGCTTAGGCTTCTGGGGTTTTTAATATAATAGAAAAGTGAGAACGCTGTAGCATATAAATTGTATTCTACAGGAAGTTATGATAAGATAATAATAGTTGGCCAGAAAAGAAAATGGAGAGTATTTGTTATTGTCTAAATTTGATGAGGAAGTTGTTTTTGAATATCATATTACAATCCGAGATGAAGATTTTAATCTTGGTATTTTGACAATGCGCACACCGGAAGGAGTATTTGAAGCCGATTTTGATGCGTAAAGATGATGCAACGAGCGAGGGGACTATTACGTGATTCTACATGGATTATATACGTTATAGAATTAAAAATTTTAACAATAATAATAAAAAAATTGGAGGATAAATTAAGATGAAAGAAAAGATTCATGCATTATCAGAAGAGATGGTTGCTAATTTGGGAAGATTGGTAGCAATTGATTCACAGCTTGGCACACCGGAAGAAGGAAAGCCATTTGGAGAAGGACCAGCTAAAGCACTTAGCGTAGGACTTCAAATTGCGGAAGAGATGGGATTCCGTACAGTGAATTTGGACAATTATTGTGGTTATGCAGAGATGGGAGAAGGAGACGAAATTGTTGGTATCGCCGGACATCTTGATATTGTACCTGTAGGTGGAGATTGGAGCTATAATCCATTCGAATTGACACGTAAAGGTGATTATGTGTATGGACGTGGAACTACAGATGACAAAGGACCTGTGATGGAAGCTCTTTATGCGATGAAATTATTGCGTGATTCAGGCGTAAAACTTAATAAACGTGTTCGTCTTATTATGGGATGTAATGAGGAAACAGGTTCTAGATGTATGCAGCATTATAATGAAGTAGCTGAGGAGTTATCCTGTGGATTTACTCCAGATGCAAGTTTCCCATGTATTCATGGAGAAAAAGGTCATATGGGTATGACTGTGTATTCTAAGAACACAAAGATTATTGCTATGAATGGTGGTTTTGTATCTAATGCAGTATGTGATAACTGCACAGCAGTTATTCCGGCAGAAGATGGTCTGAAAGAAAAATTGGAAGCCGCTTTTGCTAACACAAAACTTCAGGAATATAAAGTTACAGAAGAGAATGGAGAAATCCATATTGAAGCGAAAGGTGTTCCGGCACATGCAAGTACACCGACACTTGGTGTGAATGCAGCAGGCGTGATATTTGAATGTCTGGAGCAAGTTGGATTCGAAGATGACTTTGTAAAATTCTATAATTCACATATTGGAACTTCTTGTGATGGAGTTGGAGTTGGATTAAAATGCCAAGATGCATATGGAGAATTGACACTTTGTAACGGAATTGTGAAAACAGAAGATGGTGTGATCTCTTGTACAATTGATATCCGTGTTCCGGTTACATTTAAAGAGGAAGATATCCGCAGTATGTGTGAAGGAAAATTAGAGGATGAAAATGGACGAATTGAAATTAACAGTATCGGGAATCCATTGTTTTTCCCAAGAGAGTCACCGCTGGTAGAGGCCTTATACAAAGCGTATGTTGATGTGACAGGAGATACGGAAAATGAGCCAATGGTAATTGGTGGGGGAACTTATGCAAAAACATTGAAAAATATTATTGCATTTGGACCGGAAAAACTAGGAGTAGATTATCGTATCCATGGTTCAGACGAATATATTCTTGTATCCGAGATGGAAGAAGCTGTTCTGATTTATATGGAAGCAATCAAGAATCTTCTTGCTATATAGAATGTAAAAATATAATAATAAAATCAGGATCATCTGTGAGGCGGGTGCTCCTGATTTTATTATTTCATAGGAAATTCCATTTCCAGTGTTATTGAGGGAGAGCAATTTTCAGAAATTCTTCCATAGCTCTGCTGATGTAGCGTCCTTTTTTCCAGTAAAATGATACATTTCGATTACAGTTCTTGCCGGGAAGTTTATAAAAAATAAGTTCTGAAGTTGCCGGTGCGCTTGCGAGCAGGAGATCCCCGATAAAAGTGATCCCCATTCCAGAACAGGCGATATTATAGGCGGTCATCTGTTGATCTAGTCGAAAAATTGTATGCGGAGTAAAGTTGTTTTCCTGGCAAATCGTTAGAGCACGCTTACCGGTATCGTTATCTGAACGTAGAATAATAAAGGGTTCATTTGCAAAACTGTTTAGTGGAACGGAAAGAACCTCCGGAGAAAGGAAATTACCGTCATGAATGGTCTCAATAGGAATCTGATATTCTTGCAGTCGGGTATTTACGGAGTAGCTTTTGGGAACGGCAAGTAAAAGATATTCTTTTTGATAAACATAGTGATCAAAAATCTGCTCATCTAAAATACAGTTATCGATCATTAAATCTAGTTTTCCTGCTTGGAGGAGCAGAGAAAGATTCGCGCTGCTTTCCTCTACGAGAGAAATCTGGATATTAGGAAATTTTTGGGAAAAATCAGCGATAAGAGAAGGAAGCACCCATGAAGAAAAAAAGTTACTTCCGCCTATGTTGAGTGTTCCGGTTTTTAAATCTCCTAAATCGCGAATAAAATTTTCCAGATTATTTTCAATATCCATAATTTTTTCAATGGCCTGTATATAATGTTCGCCGACCTCTGTCAGTTGTAAGGGTTTTGTGCTTCGGTCAAAGATAGGAGAACCGATGCGATTTTCTATTCGTTTTACATTTGCACTTAAAGAAGGCTGCGAAATAAAAAGGCTGGCGGCAGCTTTTGAAAAACTTTTTTCTTTATATACTTCATAGACATATTTCATTCCTTGAAACATATTATCCCCCTTGAAAATATAACTTTTAAGCTATATAATCTATAAAAATATATGTATTTGATTATATTATAGCAGGTATATATAATAAGGACAACTAAAAGAAACGAACCAAAATGACTCGCTGGGAGAATGAATGGTAAAAGGAGAGTAACTATGGACGATATGAAAAAAACGGATTATCGTGTAGAAAAAGATTCTATTGGGGTAAAGGATATTCCGGAAGAGGTATATTATGGAGTGCAGACTTTGCGTGCAGCAGAAAACTTTCACATCACAGGTCTGAATATGCATCCGGAGATTATTAACAGTCTTGCATATATCAAAAAAGCGTCAGCTATTACAAACTGTGAAGTCGGTATTCTTGAGAAGAAAAAAGCACAGGCTATTGTACAGGCTTGTGATGAGATTATTGAAGGAAAATTTCATGATGATTTTATAGTAGATCCTATACAGGGGGGAGCAGGAACTTCTTTAAATATGAATGCCAATGAAGTCATTGCCAATCGTGCAATTGAGATTCTTGGAGGAAAAAAAGGAGATTATACAATTGTAAATCCGAACGATGATGTGAACTGTGGCCAGTCGACAAATGATGTCATACCAACTGCCGGAAAGATGACTTCACTTCATCTGTTGCAGAATTTAAAGAAACAACTTCTGCGTCTTTATGACGCGCTTAATGAAAAAGCGAAAGAGTTTGATCATGTAATCAAGATGGGACGTACGCAGATGCAGGATGCAGTGCCGATTCGTCTGGGACAGGAATTTAAAGCATATTCAGTAGCGATCATGCGAGATATCCACAGAATGGACAAGGCAATGGATGAGATGCGTACTCTCAATATGGGAGGAACCGCCATTGGAACAGGTATCAATGCAGATGAGAATTATTTGAGAAGAATTGTTCCTAACCTTTCAGAAATTTCAGGAATGGAGTTTATACAGGCATTTGATCTGATAGATGCAACACAGAATCTGGATTCCTTTGTTGCTGTTTCCGGTGCAGTGAAAGCATGTGCCGTAACACTTTCAAAAATGTCTAATGACCTTCGACTTATGTCATCCGGTCCGCGTGCTGGTTTTGGAGAGATTAATCTTCCGGCAAAACAGAATGGTTCCTCTATTATGCCTGGTAAAGTAAATCCGGTTATTCCGGAAGTAGTTAATCAGGTAGCGTTTAATATTATTGGAAATGATATGACAATTACAATGGCAGCCGAAGCAGGACAGTTAGAATTAAATGCATTTGAGCCGATCATTTTCTATTGTATGTTCCAGTCTATCGATACGCTTGGCTATGCAGTTGAGACACTCGTAGATAATTGTATCGTAGGAATTACGGCCAATGAAGAAAGATGTCGTCAGTTGGTAGAAAACAGTGTAGGAATCATTACAGCGATTTGTCCGCATGTAGGTTATGAAAAAACAGCAGACATTGCGAAAAAAGCAATTAATTCCAATGAATCTGTAAGAAGCTTGATTTTGAAAGAAAATATTATGGATGAAGAGGAACTGAGTCGAATTCTTGATCCAATTCATATGACAGAACCAGGTATTTCAGGAAAAGATGTTCTTATGAAAATTTAAGATGAAAATCACATATGATATATGCCCCAGAGTTTTAGGACTCTGGGGTTTTGTATTTATTACACAGGAAAGATTTTGAGTGATATAGTCAGGAGAGAGAATGGTTGATTACAGAAAAAAACATCGATATAATAAAAGCACATGAGATTAAAAATAAGAATGAGGTGTGGCTGCCATGAAAATTATACATATATCGGACTTGCATCTGGGAAAACGTGTGAATGAGTTTTCGATGCTAGAAGATCAAAGAGATATTTTGAAGAAAATACTTACTGTCGTTGATGAAGAAAAGCCGGAGGCAGTTTTCATTGCTGGAGACGTCTACGATAAATCAATACCGCCTATAGAGGCAATCCAGTTATTTGATGATTTTTTGTGTCAGTTATCAAGAAAAAAAGTGCAGACATTCATAATTAGTGGTAATCATGACAGCGCGGAGAGAATTGCATTTGGTGGTCGATTGATGAGAGAAAGTGGTGTGTATGTTGCACCGGCATATTCTGGAAATACAGATTCGATTGTACTGACAGATGAATGGGGACCGGTTAATATTTATTTGTTACCATTTGTAAAGCCAGTAAACGTAAAGCATTTTTTTGAAGAGGAACAGGTGGAAAACTATACAGATGCTTTGCGCGTTGCAGTGGAGCAGATGAAAGTAAATCCGGATGAAAGAAATGTAATCGTGACACATCAGTTTGTAACTGGGGCGAAGAGAAGTGAGTCGGAAGAGATTTCTGTGGGGGGAACAGATAATGTAGATGTAAATGTATTCGAAAATTTTGATTATGTAGCACTGGGCCATATTCACGGACCGCAGAAGATTAGCAGAGAGACAGTGCGATATTGTGGAACTCCGTTAAAATATTCTTTTTCGGAGATTCACCACAAAAAGTCTGTGACAATCGTAGAAATGAAACAAAAGGGAAATGTAGTTATTCGAACAAAAGAATTGAATCCTTTACATGACTGGTATGAGATAAAAGGAAGCTATATGGAAGTGGCGGAAAAATCTTATTATGACAGTCTGGACAGAAATTGTTATATGCATATTACATTGACAGATGAAGAAGATATACCAGACGCGGTACGGAAATTACAAGTCATTTATCCGAATCTTATGAAATTGGATTATGACAATCAAAGGACGCGTGGAAGGAAATCATTTGCGGATGTGCAGGAAGTAGAAGAAAAAACACCGTTTGATATATTTGAAGATTTATATGAAAAACAGAATAATAAGGAAATGAATGAAGAACAGAAGCAATTGATTCATTCGTTAATTGAAAAAATCTGGGAGGATAAGAATTGAGACCGAAAAAAATAAAACTATCTGCATTTGGACCGTATGCAGGTTGCGAGGAACTGGATATGGAAAGGCTTGGAACAGGTGGATTGTATTTGATCACCGGAGATACAGGAGCAGGTAAAACGACAATTTTTGATGGTATTGTCTATGCATTATATGGTGCGGCCAGTGGTGAGAATCGGGAACCGGCAATGCTTCGGTCAAAATATGCAGATGCGCAGGTTCCGACAGAGGTAGAACTTCTTTTTGAAAATGGGGGGCAGGAATATAAAGTCCGGAGAAATCCGGAGTATGAACGACCGGCAAAAAAAGGTGGAGGAATGACACTTCAGAGGGCAGAGGCCGAATTGACATATCCGGATGGCCGTGTAGTTATAAAACAAAAAGAAGTGAATAAAGCAATTATTGAAATTTTAGGTCTGAATCGAAATCAGTTTCTTCAAATCGCGATGATTGCACAGGGAGATTTTCAAAAATTATTACTGGCAGATACAAAAGAAAGACAGGGAATTTTCCGGGAGATTTTTAAGACAGGCGGTTATCAGATTTTACAGGAAAAATTGAAAGCGGAATCAGGTAAACTTTCGGATGAGCTGGAATTTGCAAGAAGAAGCGTAAATCAATATTTAGAAGGAGTGTTGGGAAAAGAAGAGATCAACTTTGCAAAACTTCCTATGGAAGAAGCAATTGCTGCGATAAAAGAATTGATAGGATTAGATCAGGAAGAAGCGGAAAATATAAATTGTAAGCTTCAGAATCTACAAAAAGAGTTGGAGCAGATACAAGAGCATTTACAAAAAGCGCAGACGAGAGAGCAGACGATTCGTACGTTTGAATTGACTGAAGCTGATTATATAAAGGTGCAGGAACAAGGTGAAAAAATTCAACAGGAGTGGGAAGGACAAAAGAAAAAGCAGGAAAATAGAGAGGAGCTGGAAGTAAAAATTGCTCAAATTCAGACACAGATATCGATTTATCAAGAACTAGAAGAAAAGAAAAAGAGAATAATAGAAAGAAAAAAATTTCTAAAAGAGGAGAAAGAAAGGTTACAAACGCAGGACATTGAAAGAGAAGAGTTACAAAAGCGTCTGAAGGATGATGAAAGCGAGAAAATACAATTGGAAAATGAGCCGGAACGGAAGACGGAATTACTGTTTCGAAAGGAAAAATTAGATTCTGAAAAAGAAGAACTAAAACAGGTTGTGGAAAATACAAAGAAGTATCATTTACTTTGTGGAAAGCTTTCCGAGATTCAGGAGCAGTATGTGGATAAAGCTCAGATTGCAAAGGAAAGAAAGACAGAGTATGATCTCGCATATCAGACATTTTTAGATGGACAGGCAGGGGTGCTGGCAAAGCATTTAAAAGAAGGAGAAGCGTGCCCAGTGTGCGGCTCCAAAGAGCATCCTAAGAAAGCTTGTGGTACGGAATATATCCCGTCACAGAAGGAACTGGAAGAAGTTAAGCGAAAATGGGAACAGGCAAGGAATCAGATGGAGGCTTCCAGCCAGGAGGCGGCTGAACTATTGGGAAAAGTAAATGCTCAAAAAGAACGGGCGGCGGATCAGAAGCAGATTGAGGAGCAGGAAAAAAGACTCATAGATGAAGAATACGAACTTCAAGAACAAATGAAAAGTAATAAGAAAAAGGTTGAAAGATATCAATTACTCCAAAATCAAATTCAGAAGATACAAGAGCAGATTGCTACGAAACGTGAGGAACGAGAAAAAATATCTGGTCAGATTGCAGCTTTAAAAGCAGAGATAGATATGGAAAGCAAACAGTTTGAAGAGCAACAGCAGAATCTCAGGTATGAAGACTGGAAACAGGCTGAAATAGAACTTCAGAACCTGCAGACATTGAAAAGAAACAGCCAGGCGGAATATGAAGCGGCACAGAAAAATCTGCAAAAATGGAATGGCGATATGCGAAAACTAGAAGGAAAACTGGAGCAATGCCATAAGCAGCTTGAGAATCTTGGAGAATTTTTTGTGGAGTGCGAACAGGAAAAAAAGACAAGATTAGTGGAACAAAGAGCTGATTATGAAAGGATATTAAAAGAGTTTCAACTACGGCTGGCGACAAATCAAAAAGCTCTTTTGAATATTGAACAGAAGTCGAAAGATATCATAGTTTTGGAACAAAAATGGGCGTTGGTGAAAGCACTGTCAAATACGGCAAATGGAAACATTTCCGGGAAAGAAAAGATCATGCTGGAAACTTATGTTCAGATGGCGTACTTTGAACGGATTTTACAGCGGGCAAACGTAAGATTTATGGTTATGTCGGAGGGACAATATGAACTCGCAAGAAGTGTTGTGGCTGGAAATAATCGAAGTCAGAGTGGTCTGGAACTAGATGTCATTGATCATTATAATGGCACAAGACGAAGCGTTAAGACATTGTCTGGAGGAGAGTCTTTCAAAGCTTCGCTTTCATTAGCGCTAGGGCTTTCAGATGAAGTTCAGTCAAGAGCCGGAGGAATCCGTCTAGATACGATGTTTGTGGACGAAGGTTTTGGCTCGTTGGACGAAGAATCACTGGAGCAGGCAATAAAAGCCCTGGCTGGATTGACGGAAGGCAATAAACTTGTAGGAATTATTTCTCATGTAGGAGAATTGAAGGAAAGAATTGACAGACAAATTATAGTGACAAAGGAAAAAGCCGGAGGAAGTCGGGCGGAGATTATTTGAAAGGAAATTGCTCAAATTATTTTGCAAAGAAAGAAGGTTGTCTGGTTCTATAAATTGAGGTAAGATAGATGTAACAACATGCGAGGGAGGCAAAGTGATGTTATATATTGGCGTAGATCTTGGAACTTCAGCAGTAAAATTGTTAATGATGGATGAAAACGGCAATATTCAGAAAATCGTATCAAAAGAATATCCGTTATATTTTCCGCATCCGGGCTGGTCAGAACAGAATCCACAGGATTGGTTCGCACAGTCAATGGAAGGAATAAAAGAATTGACATCTGAATGCGATAAAAGTCAAGTGGCAGGAATTAGTTTTGGTGGTCAGATGCATGGGCTGGTTGTACTTGATAAAGAGGATCAGCTAATTCGTCCGGCAATTTTATGGAATGACGGAAGAACTACAAAAGAGACTGACTATTTGAATCAGGTCATCGGAAAGGATAAATTATCCGAGTATACAGCAAATATTGCGTTTGCAGGTTTTACAGCGCCAAAGATCCTCTGGATGAAGGAAAATGAACCGGAAAATTATAAAAAAATCGCAAAGATTATGCTGCCAAAAGATTATCTGGCTTACCGGCTTTCAGGTTCGTTTTGTACAGATATGTCAGATGCTTCAGGCATGCTTCTTATGGACGTTAAAAACAGATGCTGGTCAAAAGAAATGCTGGAAATCTGCGGTGTCACAGAAGAACAGCTTCCGAAATTATATGAAAGCTATGAAGTCGTAGGCATGTTGAAACCAGATGTGGCAAATGAACTGGGATTTTCAGAAAGTGTAAAAGTGATTGCAGGAGCCGGGGACAATGCGGCAGCGGCAGTCGGCACAGGAACGGTTGGAAACGGAAGATGTAACATTTCCCTTGGAACATCAGGAACAATCTTTATCTCCAGTGAAAAATTCGGAGTAGATAAGCATAATGCCCTTCATTCATTTGCGCACGCAGACGGACACTATCATCTGATGGGGTGCATGCTTAGTGCGGCGTCTTGCAACAAGTGGTGGAATGAAGAAATCCTCGGAACGAAAGATTACGTGGCAGAGCAGGCGGACATAAAAAATCTTGGAGAAAACAGAGTTTTTTATCTTCCATATCTGATGGGAGAACGATCTCCACACAATGACCCGGACGCGAGAGCCATGTTTATCGGTATGTCCATGGACACAACAAGGGCAGACATGACACAGGCAGTGTTGGAAGGCGTAGCATTTGGGCTTCGTGATTCTCTGGAAGTGGCAAAAAGTCTTGGCATTCAGATTGACCGGACGAAAATCTGCGGCGGCGGTGCAAAAAGCCCGCTGTGGAGAAAAATTATCGCAAATGTCATGAACTTAAAAGTAGATGTGATTGAAAGTGAAGAAGGACCGGCACTTGGCGGAGCAATGCTGGCAGCAGTTGGATGTGGAGAATATCCAGATGTAGAGACGATTGCCGAAAAGCTTGTAAAAGTTGTGGATACAATTGAACCGGAACCAGAACTTGTAGCGAAATACGAAGAACGGTATCAGCAGTTCAGAAAATTGTATCCGGCAGTGAAAGGGTTGTTCTAGATAAATTCATTGTTTATAGTGTTTGAAGAAATTCCCACAACGTTTTCTCAACAGAATCTGTCGTGTGTGTAGCGTAATCCGCTACTCCGGTGGCAGCGGTCGTCATAGCATAGCTTGTGTTGGACAGCTGCAACATTTCCAGATCATTGTACTGATCTCCGAATGTGATACCATTCTTTGGATCCATGCCAAGGGAAGATACGATATTGGAAAGAGCAGAACCCTTGTTGGCATTCGGTGCAATGAAATCAATCCAGATATTCCCGGAGGTTACAATCTTGATCCGATCACCGAAACGTTCTTGAAAATAGGCGCGAAGACGTTTTTCGGTTCCATCAAAATCACATACTGCGATTTTGATAAAAGGCTCCTTGATATCACGCACATTTTGAACAACGTCCATGTCATAACCGACATCGTTACGGATATGATCGATGTAGTCAGAATCTTTTGAGTCGGTATATCCGGTTCGGGCTGTAGAAATTAAAGTGTGGCAATGACCATATTCTTTTGCAGCGTCTGCGATTTCATAGATGAGATTAGTATCAATATGTCCTAATGAGACGATCTTGCCATCATGTACACACATAGATCCATTTTCTGCAACATAGGAGATATCATCCTTCACAGGGGCAAATAGACGTTGGAGATTTTTGTACTGGCGGCCGCTGGCTGCAATAAAATGTATTCCATGTTCTTTTAACTGGCGGATAATGTCAAATAATTCTGGATTCAGAGTGGTTGAGTGACCATGAAGTAAAGTTCCGTCTACATCGCTGGCAATATATTGTATCATAATAGTTCCTTTCTTTCTGAGCTGTAAGATGATTAAAGTCAAGCACTTGCTTAAAAGTAAGCTTGTGCAAAAAATCTTATGTTATCTTTCTGTATTAATTGATGTACCTGTGTTGATAATAGAAATCTTATCTATTATAATATAAAAAGGCGTCAAAGAAAAGACGACAATGAAAAGAGGAGGCTATAACGTCATGAAAATCGGAATTGGTAATGATCATGCAGCAGTAGACATGAAGAATCAGGTAGTAGAGTACCTGGAAGGAAAAGGATATGAAGTTGTGAACTTTGGTACAGATACATATGAGAGCTGTAATTATCCAGAGTACGGCGAGAAAGTTGGACGAGCTGTTGCAGCAGGAGATGTAGATCTTGGTATCCTGATCTGTGGTACAGGAGTTGGAATCTCTTTGGCAGCAAATAAAGTAAAAGGTGTTCGTGCAGTTGTTTGCTCAGAGCCATATTCTGCAAAACTTTCCAGACAGCATAACAATACCAATATTCTGGCATTCGGTGCCCGTGTAATCGGAATTGAGCTTGCAAAGATGATCATCGATGAATGGTTAAGCGCAGAATTCGAAGGTGGAAGACACCAGACCAGAGTAGATATGATTACAGCAATTGAGAATAAATAAGCAAAAAAATAATCAGTAAAAATAATCAGTAAACAAAACTGTTGCTTTGTGAAGGATAATCTGACGAAGCAGCAGTTTTGTTGTTGCCAAGCATGCGACAAAAAGGTCCGGTGGACCTTTTTTAGCTCTATAAAAGTATTCGAAGGAAATTGCCAGTGAAAGTTTATCTGTGCAGAAAATTTTTGGGGGAAATCTGTACATTTCCGCATTTTAGAAAAATCACCTATCTGATTTTTGAGTCATACTATAATATAAAAAGATTTTGAGGAATAAATATGCCATATTCTATGATGTTAGATAGTGGTCACGGGGGAAGTGATCCTGGAGCAGTTTATCGGGGGCGCCGTGAAAAAGATGATACATTAAGGCTGACGCTTGCAGTGGGAGAGATTCTTCAGGAAAATGGAATTGAGGTACTTTACACCAGGACAACAGATGTGTATTTGTCTCCATATGAGCGGGCGGTAGAGGCAAATCAGGCAGGAGTGGATTTTTTCCTGTCGATCCATCGAAACTCATATCCGACAGATAATGAAGTAATGGGAGTGGAAAGTCTGATCTATGATTTGTCTGGACTTAAATATCAGATGGCTCAGGAAATCAATGAACAATTGGAGACGGTGGGGTTTGTAGATCTGGGGGTGAAAGCAAGACCGAATCTTGTAGTGTTGAAGCGGACACGGATGCCAGCTGTACTTGTAGAGGCTGGATTTATCAATTCAGATACGGACAATGAATTATTTGATTCTAATTTTCAGGATATTGCACAGGCAATTGCAACAGGAGTCCTGGATACATTGGAAAATGCCGGAGTTCTGAAAGAACCGGAAACGCCGGTGGAACAGACGAAGTACCGTATTCAGGTCGGATTGTTCCGGAACCGGAACAATGCAGCGAGGCAGCAGGAAACACTGGAAGACCGTGGATTTCCGGCATATATAGATCAATGGAAACAATATTACAGGGTGATTTCCGGAGAATATGATATGCTGGACGAAGCAGTGGCGGCACAGAGAAGACTTAAGAGAGCCGGATTTGAGACCTTAATCATACAGTAGTCAGCCGTTCAGAGCCCAACGCCCCAACTAAAAAACAGTTGTGACGTGTGGCGTATCCGCCAGATAGAATTATGATAAAAAGTGCTCATTCATGCAAGCATGATTTGCACTTTTTATATAATTCTGCCTGGCTCTGAACGAGTACATTTTACAAAGATTTAGCATTTCTCTGTAAACTGATTTAACATGCAGTTCCTATAATGTACATGAAGAAAAGAAAGAGATGGTGCGGACCACATGAAGATGTGAGAGCATCTAAGATATCAGAGGTGCGCAGTAGAAGTATGTCATGCAATTGCATGACGCGCACCTCGTAGCAAGAATGCCGAGGCATTCTTGAAAGTTGTTTCATATGCAGGGAGGAATGAATATGAGATTTTTATGGGAAATGACAGGAAAAATATTTGGAGCGGAAACACAGGACGGAACATTTTTATCAGCAAATGTATTGCTGTGGAGTGTTACAACATTTATAGTTGGAATGTTCTTCTGCACGGCAATCGGAAAAATTGCATTGATTGACTGTATAGCAAATGTAATGTGTGTTGCTGTTTATGCCGGAGTGATCGGCGGAGTGATCGGTGGATTTTTATTCCTGATACACAGACATAACGGGAAACAGTTATAAGAGTTAAAAATTATAGAGGCTTAATAGAAGATATTTTGAATTACATCAAAAGATATAAAGAAAAGGCATGTTCTGACATGAAATTTTAAGAACTTGCCTTTTCTTTTTAATTATTATATACCTACAAAAACCGTTCGGAACAGAATTTGTAGATATGTCTACTTATTATTCTTCAGAATCCTCATCATATTCCATTTTCTCCGGCAGATACACATGAACTTTCTCAATACGGTTTTTATCCAGAGATTCTACAACCAGTCGAATACCATCGGATGTTGTGACAGAATCGCCAAGTTCCGGAAGCCGGTCCAGATGCTCGATGATAAATCCACCGAGGGAATCATATTCTTCGGATTCCAGATTCAGTTCCAGACGGTCATTGAAGTCGTCCAGGTTGACAGAACCTTCTACCAGATATTCTTTGTCAGAAATTTTGTGAACAAAATCTTCTTCATTCTCGTCATATTCGTCATGAATTTCACCGACAATTTCTTCCAGGATATCTTCCAGTGTGATCAAACCGGAAGTTTCACCATATTCATCCAGAACAATTGCGATGTTAAAGGATGTCTGACGCATCTCCACAAGAAGCTCGGAAATATTCTTATACTCATAAGTAAAATAAGCTTCTCGCATAATATCCCGGATATGGAATTCTTTTGTGTTTCCGTAATCGTAAAGCAACAAGTCTTTCATGTTAATCGTACCAATCACATTGTCGGTCGTATCTTCATAAATCGGCAGCCTTGTGAATTTATCTTCCCGGAAAATGTCAATCAATTCTTCATATGTGCAGTTTACATCTGCAAATGTTACGTGAACGCGGGGAACCATAACATCTTTAGCTTTTGCATCTCCGAGATCTACCACATTGTAAATCATTTCTTTCTCTTCGGATTCGATAACGCCGTCTTCATGGCTGACATTTACGATAGTACGAAGTTCATTCTCGGTCATGGCGCGTTTGTGGTCATTCGGATCTACGCGTAAAATGAAAAGAACAACGTTGGTCAGACCATTGATAATGAAGACGAACGGTGTCATGATCTTCATAAATATATGGATGATTGGTGCGTATGCCAGAGATACCTTCTCAGCGTGGATGGTAGCCATTGTCTTCGGTGTAATCTCACCGAAAAGCAGAATCGCTACAGTTAAAATTCCGCTGGCGATTGCGACCATGGAGCCTCCGAGACTGTAAGCCAGGGTTGTGGTCAGCGATGCGGCAGAAAGGTTCACGATGTTGTTACCGATCAGTATAGCGGTTAGCATCTTAGAAGAATCATCCGTAATTTTTAATACAGTTTTTGCGTTTTTGTTGCCTTCATCGGCAAGGTTGCGGATTCGAATTCGGTTTACTGTTGTAAGTGCAGTCTCCGCAGAAGAAAAGAAAGCAGATAGTGCTAACAGTACAATCAGTACAATAAATAGTATAGTATCATTCGAGTCCAATGATAAATCACTCCTTTTTGATAATTGTGTAATTAAGAGTAATATACAGCATTTGCGGAGATTTTGCAAGAAGAAAGGAAGTATCGGGGAACGTAAATGAGACAAGGTGCCTAAAGTGTATCGGTAAACATTGAACTTGTGGCTTTTTTATTGTATGATAAGAATATTCTTTGCGGTGCTTAGAATAACTTTCAGTATAGGAGCAGATTTTTATGAATCAGAACTTTTATGATAAATTGAACAATGTGATAGCAAAGGATAGCATTTTGATCGATGAGCCGATGAGCCGTCACACTACATTTCGTGTGGGCGGACCGGCAGATTTCTTCGTGACACCAAAGGCGAAGGAAGAAGTAAGAGATGTGATCCGTATCTGTAAAGAAGCAGGAATGCCGTATTATATTATAGGAAATGGAAGTAATCTTCTTGTGTCTGATGCAGGATACCGCGGTGTGATCGTTCAGATTTATAAGGAAATGAATGAAGTGAAGGTAGAAGGTGATCTTGTAAAGGCACAGGCTGGAGCATTGCTTTCAGGAATCGCGGCTAAAGCGCTGGGGGCAGAGCTTTCAGGTTTTGAATTTGCTTCCGGAATTCCGGGGACAATCGGAGGTGCCTGTGTGATGAATGCAGGAGCCTACGGCGGAGAGATGAAGGACGTGCTGGAATCTGTGACAGTGCTTACAGGTGAAGGTAAGATTATAGAACTGGGCCGTAATGAACTGGAGCTTGGATACCGCACTAGTGTGATTGCGAAGAAAGGTTATATTGTGCTTGGGGCGGTGTTGAAGCTTGAGCGCGGAGACGGAGAGAAGATCAAAACTTATATGGATGAGCTGAAGGAGAAGCGTGTGACGAAACAGCCGTTGGAATATCCAAGTGCCGGAAGTACGTTTAAGCGTCCGGAAGGATATTTTGCAGGAAAACTGATTGAGGATGCCGGACTTCGGGGATTTCAGGTCGGAGGAGCACAGGTGTCCGAAAAGCACTGTGGTTTTGTGATCAACCGGGATCATGCGACGGCAGCAGATATTATGGAACTGATGAGACAGGTACAGATCCGCGTGAAGGAGAATTCCGGCGTGGATCTGGAACCGGAAGTGAAGAGATTAGGGGACGAATAAGATGAGACTTGTAATTGTGACTGGAATGTCCGGTGCCGGAAAAAGTACAGCACTTAAGATGCTGGAAGATATGGGATATTTTTGTGTGGATAATCTGCCGGTCCCATTGATTCCGAAATTTGCAGAACTTCTGGCGGTGCCGGGTACGGAGATGAATAAAGCAGCTCTTGGAGTAGATATCCGGAGCGGACAGAGCTTTCAGGAGCTTGCAAATGTACTGAAAGTTCTGGATGAAGGCGGCTGCCAGTATGAGATCCTTTATCTGGAATCCAGCGATGATGTACTTGTAAAGAGATATAAAGAGACGAGACGTTTTCATCCGCTGGCAGGTAGTGACGGACGTGTGGAAGATGGCCTGAAGAGAGAACGAGAACTTCTTGGATTCCTGAAGAAAAAAGCGGATTATCTTGTAGATACCAGTCATATGCTTACAAGAGAACTGAAAGCAGAGCTGAACAAGATATTTGTCCAGAACAAGGAATATAAGAACCTTTACATTACGGTGTTGTCATTTGGCTTTAAGTATGGAATTCCGAATGATGCAGATCTGGTGTTTGATGTACGTTTTCTGCCCAATCCATATTATATAGAAGAGTTACGTCCTATGAGTGGAAATGATCAGCCGGTCAGAGACTATGTGATGAATAACGACACAGCAAAACAGTTCTTGACAAAGCTTACGGATATGGTAGAATTTCTCATACCGAATTACATTTCCGAGGGAAAGACACAGCTTGTGATCGGAATTGGATGTACGGGAGGAAAGCATCGTTCCGTTACACTGGCAAATGAATTGTATGAGGCGCTGAAAAAAACAGACAGCTATGGAGTTCGCATTGAGCACCGTGATATCGGAAAAGATGCGATCACGAAGGCAAAATAGGTGAGTATCATGTCGTTTTCGGGGAAAATAAAAGAAGAACTCGCAGAGCATGTCGCGAAAGCACGGCATTGTAATCTGGCAGAACTGACTGCGATTTTACATATGTGCGGGGAATTTGAAGAAGATAAAAATGGTGTATGTACGATTAGATTCCGATCAGAAAATTATCTGGTAGCGAGAAAGTGCTTTACATTAATGTCAAAAACATTTAATATAGAAGCTGACATCGTAGTCCGAAAGAATATGACGAATGGAAGCACAAGTTATTTTATGCGTTGGGCAGGGGAGGAACTGTTGGCGGTAAAGAATGCACTTGTGCAGGCTGTATGCTGTAAGCGTGCTTATATCAGGGGGGCATTCATTGCAGCAGGATCGATGAGTGATCCGAGCAAGTCTTATCATTTTGAGATTGTGTGTGGGGAACTTGCACAGGCAGAGTATGTGAGAGATATGATCAACAGCTTTGACCTGGATGCTAAGATCGTAACGCGTAAGAAGACATTTGTCGTATACTTGAAAGAAGGATCCCAGATTGTGGATGTCCTGAACATTATGGAAGCGCACATCGCCCTCATGGAACTTGAGAATGTCCGCATTCTGAAGGAGATGCGTAACTCAGTGAATCGAAAAGTTAATTGTGAGACAGCGAATATCAATAAGACCGTATCGGCGGCCGTAAGGCAGATGGAAGATATTGTGTATGTCAGAGATACAGTTGGCTTGGATTATTTGCCGGAAGGATTAAGAGACGTTGCCCTTACACGGCTTGAGAATCCGGATGCAACTCTGAAAGAGCTGGGGAGTCTTATGGCAGACCCGGTTGGAAAATCAGGGGTGAATCACCGGCTGAGAAAGATTAGCGAGATAGCAGATAAGTTAAGGGGTTAGTTTAAGGAGGATTTATATGATTAAGAAACCTGTTACACTTCAGTCAGACCTGGACATGGAGTCCAGACCAATCGCACATCTTGTGCAGGAGGCAAGTCAGTATGACAGTACGGTGTACATTGAGATGGACAACATGAAGATTAATGCCAAAAGTATTATGGGGATGATGGCATTACAGTCACACCAGCCGGGAAAAGGAACCAACCTTACTCTCATTGCTGAGGGAGACGACGAGGAGCAGGCTGTAAGTGGAGTGGAATCATTTCTGCTTGCACAGTAATCAATAACATACATAGATAATTGAGGAATCGAAAGAGGGCATCTCACATGCCCTCTTTTTGGAATATATTGTAAAAACATGGAGGAAATGTCAGATGAAAAAGCTTCTATTTGTATATAATCCACGTGCAGGAAAAGAGATGCTAAAGCCAAGATTGTCAGATGTTCTTGATATCTTTGTGAAAGCGGGATATGAAGTGACAGTGCATCCGACACAGGCATACAGGGATGCTTATTATCAAATCAAGGAATACGAAGTTGGCAAATATGATCTGATTGCGTGTAGCGGTGGAGATGGAACGATTGACGAGGTTGCGACTGGAATGATGAAGCGCCGTGAGATGGGAAAAGATGTTGTTCCGGTAGGGTATATTCCGGCAGGAACGACGAATGATTTTGCCAAGAGTCTGCACATTCCAAGAAAACCCCTTGCGGCAGCAGACAATGCGGTGAAGGGAGTTCCATTTCCGTGTGACATTGGAAAGTTCAATGACAGCGTATTTGTTTATATTGCAGCATTTGGAATTTTTACAGATGTGTCTTACGAGACAGATCAGGCAGTGAAAAATGTACTTGGTCATATGGCGTATATTTTGGAAGGTGCAAAGAGAATCTTTAACATTCCTTCCTATAAAATTAAGGTGGAGCATGACGGGGAAGTTATCGAGGACGAATTTATCTTCGGTATGGTGACGAATTCTCGTTCCGTTGGCGGCTTTTCTAATATGGTCGGGAAAAATATAGTATTTGACGACGGACTGTTTGAAGTGACACTGATCAAGACCCCGAAGAATCCGATTGCTTTGCAGGAGATTATTGCAGCACTCCTGATCGAGCAGGTGGATACAAAGCATATGTACACATTTAAGACAAAAAAAATTACCTTTGATTCTGTTGAAGAGATTCCGTGGACACTGGATGGAGAGTTCGGCGGAGAACAGGATTATGTGGAAATCGAGAATGTTCAGAAGGCGATGGAGATTATGGTTCCGGAGAATCATGTACTGGAGCTGAGCGAGCAGAAAAATAAAATAGAAAGAGATTAAATAAGTGGAGACTAGAGAAAAATTTTCATCAAGACTGGGATTTATATTAATGTCCGCAGGCTGTGCAATTGGTCTGGGAAATGTATGGAGATTCCCGTATATCACAGGAGTGTACGGAGGAGGAGCATTTGTGCTTCTGTATCTGTTCTTTCTTTTGATTTTAGGACTTCCGATCATTGTTATGGAGTTCGCGGTTGGCCGTGGAAGCCAGAAGAGTATTGCAAAGTCTTTCAATGAACTGGAACCAAAAGGAAGTAAATGGCACATTTACCGCTATTTCGGAATTGCAGGTAATTATCTGCTGATGATGTTCTATACGACAATCGGCGGCTGGATGCTTGCATATTTCGTAAAGATGGTAAAAGGAGATTTCGTAGGAGCTGACACAAAGCAGGTGGAGGCGATTTTTGGAGAACTGACTTCTAACAGAAATGAAATGCTGTTCTGGATGATTTTGATTTCCGTGCTGGGGCTTATAGTGTGTTCTATGGGACTTCAAAATGGTGTCGAGAAAATGACAAAATTCATGATGTCCAGTTTGTTTGTAATTATGTTAATATTGGTCGTTCGTGCAACGACACTGGACGGTGCGATAGACGGATTGAAGTTCTATCTGCTTCCGGATTTTGGCAAGATGGCCGAAAATGGATTTAAAGAAGCGGTGTTTGCGGCAATGGGGCAATCATTCTTTACTTTAAGTGTCGGAATTGGTGCACTGGCAATCTTTGGAAGTTATATTGGAAAAGAGAGAAGATTGACTGGAGAGGCAATCAGCATCACCGTTCTGGATACGGTTGTAGCGCTTGTCGCAGGTCTAATCATATTTCCATCCTGTTTTGCATTTGATGTAAACCCGGGTCAGGGACCAGGACTTGTATTTGTGACACTGCCAAATGTATTCCGTGAGATGGCTGGCGGAAGAATCTGGGGAGCTCTGTTCTTCCTGTTCATGTCGTTTGCAGCATTTTCCACGATCATCGCAGTGTTCCAGAATATTATCCAATTCGCAAGAGATATGTGGGGGATTTCTTTGAAGAAATCTGTTCTTATTAATGGAGTTCTGCTGATTCTTCTTGCGGTGCCTTGTGTGCTTGGAATGACAGACTGGGCAGGATTCTCTATAGGTGGAAAGAGTATTATGGATATCGAGGATTTCCTTGTAAGTAATAACCTTCTGCCGATTGGATCACTGGTATATCTTTTGTTCTGTATGACAAGATATGGCTGGGGATGGGATAATTTCATAAAAGAAGCAAATACCGGATCCGGAGTGAAATTCCCGACACATAAAGCCATCCGGTTTTACCTGACATTTATCCTGCCGCTGATCGTGCTGTTTATATTTGTGCAGGGTTATTGGGGCTTGATTGCAGGATAGGACATAAAAACACTTGTCGAATACAAGGGTTATATCCGCTGGGAGGTGACTCTTGCCTCTATAGGTGGTGAGAAACAAGCTAGTATCAGTGGTGGGAGTCAATCCCCCAG
>OLOZ01001067.1_pt1 | contig 20551 bp, 16 predicted proteins | sample 1673021 | NCBI WGS metagenome assembly OLOZ01 (sample SAMEA3136747, study PRJEB25190) | human gut metagenome | biome: human gut; feature: human-associated habitat; material: faeces | place: Austria | collected 2013 | reverse complement strand
GCCGTCGCCATAGGAGAGCGCATTGATGGAAGTTCGCGAACTGGCCGAGGGGTCGTCCCAGCCCCAAACTTCTTCGTAAAGATAGATTGTGTCGGAACCAACATAGAGTTCGGACGAACCGGAGAGGACGGCCTTGCTATCCGTCATGCGGTCGGGCTCTTCTGCGGAGATGGCGGAGATTACGTAGTAGTGGTCGGCTGCGGCCGTGGGGGGAAGGTAGATGCTCTCGCAAGCTATGGGCTGCCCGTTAATCCAGGGGACGTAGGCCTCGGGCGCCGATTCCTTCGGATTCTTCGGTACGAAGTAATTGCTGACCACGTAGAGGTAGCCGTCGGCGAAACGCGACGAGCAGTAGCGCCCTGTCTGCTCCACGCTGCCCACCAAAGAGGGGTTGGCCGGATCGGCGATATCGTAAGTGGCGACGAAGGTGGTGCTGTGCCCTTCGGGGCCATCGACGTCCTCGGTCTTGCGGCCGTCGCCGTAATCCTTTTCGGTGCCCAGCACGTAAAGGCGATTGCCGTCGAGGTAGAGCTCGCTGACAGAGTGACGGCCGTCGAGTTCGATGGAGGCCGCCTGCGCCATGGTTCCGCCGCCGGTGTCCACAATGGCGATTGCGTGGGACTCTGCTTCTACGATGTACAGGTAGCGCCCATCGGTTTTGGCGATGTCCGCTTCGCCGACGCCCTCGGTGCGGATGTTCGTGCCGGAGAAATCAGCAATTCCCTCCTGAGGGGAGGTAGCGTCGCTGATGGTTCCGATGTCGACCCCGTCGATCGCTGTCGTCCCCGCCGCCGCTGCGCTGCTCGCGGTTGATCCTGCGAGGCCCTTGTTCCGATAGGCCTCACGCAGGCACGCGAGGGCCTCTTGGTAGCTTTGGGCGACGGGAGCCGGGGAGCCGTCCGCGACGCGGGCGTCCATTGTCTCTTTCCACTCCTCGGATGAGGGGATAGCGTACACGTCCCATTCTCCGTGATTTTGGGCGAAGGCGAGCGCGCCGATGCCGACCGCGAGGGCCACGCAGGCCGCGGCGGCGAGCGCCATGTGGCGGTGGCGCCTCTGCGTCGATCGCTGGGGTGCTGGCTTTTCTGCGGCTTCACGCAACTGCAGGTCTTCCAGCACGGCGTCGGGCTCGAGGCTCTTTGGCACGGCGGTGTCCCGAAGGCCTCGGCGCACGGCCTTTTCGATATGCTTCTCAGACGACTTCATGAGCGGGCACCTCCCAAAAAGCGCTCCATCTTCTCCAGCGCCCGCATGCGGCGGGAGCGGACGGTGGCGGGATTCAGTTTCGCAATGGCTCCGATCTCGCGGCTGGTGTAGCCGCCGAAGACTGAGAGGGACACGATAAGGCGGTCGGTCTCGGGCAACGAGGCGAAGGCTTCGCGGACGGCAGCAGCCTCCGCCGGCTCGACCTCGCTGCCGGATGGCGCGTCGATATCGTTCATGTCGGTGACCTCGAAGCGCTTGGCGCCGCGCAGCTTCTGTCGGCAGCAGTTCGCCGCGATCTGGAACATCCAGGATTTGAAGGCGCTGGCCCGGCGCAGCTGACCTCGCTTCTCCCAGCCAGTAGCGACGCTTTCGGAGACGGCGTCCTCGGCGTCGTGGACGTTGCCCAGCATGCAGAGAGCGAAGCGGTACAGATCGCGGTATATGAGCCGATAGCGTTCGACGAATTGGCTCGCGTCCATGATGACCATCCTTGTCTAGTACCCTCATTTGAGACGTCTCGTTTATAAGATGCGCGAACAGGCCCGATTGTTGCACCGAATTTCGGAAAGAAGCGAAATTCCTCGGGTTCTGCTTCGCTAGGGCGATTTCCTTCCATGAAAAAGCCCTCGAGACGGGTCTCGAGGGCCAAGGTTCCGCTGCGGGATTTAAACAGGAAGAGAGCGTTACGCCTCGACCTTCTTGGTGCCGAACAGCTCGCCCCAGTCGCAGGCGGCCAGAATCGTGCCGCAGAGGATGGCGATGCAGCAGACGATCTCCACCGGACCGGGCACGGTTCCCAGAAGGATGAGCCCGAACAGCACCGCCCAGGCGGAATACGAGATGTTCAGCGCCATGCCGCGGGCCGCGCCGATGACCGAAATGCCCTTGTAGTAGAACAGATACGAGCACGTGCCGGCAAGTGCCGCCAGGGCCACTACCGCCGTGCCCGGATTCGGGATGGCGTTCCACGTGAAGGCCCAGGCGCCGAAGATGGGCAGCACCACGATGAGGTACACGAGCGCTGACGTAGTCTCGCGGATCTGCAGGGCGGTCTCGTTGTCCACGGCGTCGTCGCGCATGCCCCAGGCGCACAGCACCGCCTCGCTACCCCAGCCGAACACAGCGGCGAGAGCGCCCAGAAGTCCGATGATCGGGTCGCCCGTCACCGTGGTGTCGGCCGACAGGTAGCCCATGGCGATGATGCCCGCCAGCGCCACGATGAGGGCCACTACGCGGCCTGGGGTGATCTTCTCCTTCAAAAGAAGCACAGCCATAAGGGTGCCGAAGGCCGGATAGAACGACGAGATGATGGCCGTGTAGCCGGCGCCGATGTTGTTGATGGCGATGACGTAGCCGGTCATGCCGATGGGGCCGCCCAAAAGCGCGCCCAGGATGACCACCTTGCCGCTGCGCGTCTTCAGCGCCGCCAGCGTGTCCTTCAGGCGGCCGCGCACGCCCATGTACAAAAGCAGCCACAGCGCGCAGCACACGTCGTGCAGCGCTGAGCTGACAATAGCGCCGAGCGCCAAGGCCTCGGCCGTGCCGATGAACGGCACCATGGTGAGGGCGATGCCCAGAATCACCGTGTCAAGGCCCCAGAGGCACCCGCTGAAAAGTCCGTACTTCATGATGAGCTATCCTTCCGTGTAGAAACTCTCGTCATACCAACGCAGTACTTTGGCCAGGTATTTCTTCGCGTAGTTGTAGTAGATGTAGAGCCACTCGCCCACGAAGTCGCCCTCCGCCTCCTTCACGAGGCTCCAAACGTACCAGCACCACCCGGCCAGGGCCACGTAGGCGAAGTTGTGGCGCACCTCCTCGAAGGTGGGCTTGCGGTCGAAGTAGTGCTCCAGCGCGCGCAGTGCCTCCTCGTCGGAACATTCGCAGCATACGACGTAGGTGCCGAAGTCGTTGGCGTAGTCGCCCATGCCGGCGTACTCCCAGTCGATGAGGTAGAGGTGGTCGTCGCCGTCGATGAGGAAGTTCAAATAAAAGAAGTCGTTGTGGGTCAGGCACACGGGCGCCCCATCGGCTTCGGCGTACTCCTTCACGCGGCGGGCCATGGCGGCCATCTCATGGTAGCCGGGCACATCGATGGGCCCTTTCTCGCGCAGCAGCGCCTCGTAGTGACAGCCTTCCTCATAGAAATCGAAGCAGTTGTCGACGCTGGCGCCGGACTCGTGGATGAGGCGCGCCATCTTCATCGCCCGGGCCACTTCAGCGTCGTTGCGCGGATCGAGGTTGCGGGCGTTGGAAACGAACCGCGAGATCTTCCAACCGCGGGGATCCTCGTGGACGAAGGTGTCGTCGAGTCCTAGCTCGTGGGCGATTTTCTGCGCCGCGCTCTCGCTTGTGCGGTCGATCATGGCCTCGGTGCCGATGCCGGGGTGGCGGTAGACGTACTCGCCGTCGGCGGTGGCGAAGTGACAGGAGAGGTTCGTGAGCCCCTGCTTCAGTGGGTACACATCGTGGATGGCGCTTTTCTCGCAGCCGAGTACGGCCACGATGTTGTCGAAGACCTCGGAGTCGAGGTTTTCCAGGAACAAGGGATCGAACTGGCGAACCTCGTCCAGGCTGTCGAACTCGAAGATGGTGCCGGCGGGGTAGCGGCGAGCGACCATGTCGAGCTTCTTGATGTTGTCCAGGAAGATGTGCTCCCACAGCTTGTCCGCGATGGCCGGGTTGTCGTAGACGGCGTCCAGCAGGGGCACGTAGGCCTCGGAGAAGGCGCGGTCGAAGTAGACGTGGCCGATCATGTACCAGGCGTTCTCACCGCCGATGGTCACGCCGGTGATGCGGTCGTGGGCGCCGGTCTGGACGCACCACTCGGCCGTGGGGCCCTCGGCGTATTCCACGGCGTAGTAGGCCTTCCACACGTAGGGCTCGAAGGGATTCTCGGCGAAGTAGTCGTCCGAGGAACAGATGTAGGTGTTGCCGAGGTGGTCTTCCACGCGCTTGATGGAGGAGCTGTTGTTGCGCGAGGCGTAGTCGGGGTTCACGACGATGGAGACGCCGAACTTGTCCTCGAGATAGAAGAAGTACTCTTTCTTGTAGCCGACAACCACGGTGATGTCGGTGATGCCGGCGGCGAGTAGCTGCTCGATCTGGCGCTCGATAAGCACTTCGCCGCGCACCTTCAGCAGGCCTTTGGGCTTCTCGTAGGAGATGGGAGCGAACCGGGACGAGAGGCCCGCGGCCAGGATGATTGCGTTTTCCACGCGATAGGGCTCGAGTGCTGCCGTGCCTGCTTCTGTGGGTCCCCCATTTGTAATGAGACCGGCTGCGGAGAGCGACTTCGCTGCGCTGTTCACGCTGCCGAGGGAAAGCCCCGTGGCCTCGACGATCTTGCGCTGTGCGCAGCCGGGGTGCAGGACGATTTCCCGCAGTACCAGAAATTCGTTCTTGCTGAGCGACAAGATATGACCTCGATTCTTCGGATATGATGCTGGGCGCATCATAGAGCAACTTTGGATCTAAGTGTTCAACATTTTACAAATAGTCTTAAAAGTGAACATTTTCGGGAACGAATGGACAACAATGGTTGTCTCTCGAAGAAGGGGGAGCTTCGACGACTGCAAAATACAAGGCAAATCGGAGTGAAGGAGCCTCTCATGAAAAACCGTTTCGGTCGCGCGTTTCTGGTTGCAAGCTTGTCCGTGCTCATGGTGCTGGGATCCGCTCCCGCGGCTTTCGCTTCCGGCGGGTCTTGGAGGGGCCGCGAAAGCGCCTGGTGGTACGAGTACACGGACGGCGGCTACGCGACCGGCTGGGAGCGGGTCGGCGGCAAATGGTACCACTTCACGGGCTCCGGTTGGATGCAGACTGGTTGGGTGCGCGTTGGGGGAGCCTGGTACTATCTTGCCGGATCCGGAGCCATGAAGACAGGGTGGCAGAAACTAGGCGGCACATGGTATTACCTGAAAAGCTCGGGCGCCATGGCCGAGGGATGGCAACGCGTGGGAGGCGCTTGGTACTACCTGAGTCCTGGATCAGGGGCGATGGCCATCGGTTGGAAAAAGGTGGGAGGCGTTTGGTATTACCTCGATGCTTCTGGCGCTATGAGAACGGGTTGGCAGTGGATCGACGGCGAGTATTACTACCTTGAGCCCTCGGGGGCCATGGTAGCCAACCGGTGGGTGGGGAATTACTACGTCGGATCGACGGGCGCCATGCTGAGAAGCCAGTGGGTTGGCCGCTATTACGTGGGTGCCGACGGAGCTTGGATTCCGAACTGTGTTGCACCGGCCAAGCCCGCTGACCCGACAAGGCCCGGTGTCGTTCAGGCGCCGACTTCCTCCGATCTGTTCACCTATGCGGTGGGCGACTATATAGAAGGCGCGGGCAATAGCCCGGCCGATGTCAAGAGTGGGATGGTGGACGCCTCTCAGGGAGCCTATGCGTCGTTGCCTGGCGGCGGCTTCGAAGTTGTATCCTCGGGTGGTTTTACGCTTTCGCGAGGGTATGCGTGCGGTCATGGCGTCTATATCACGGGATACAAGGGGGCCTCTGGCACAAGCGTTGTTGTCCCGGACGCCATTGGTGGGATTCCTGTTGTGTACGCCAATGTGAGCGAGCCCTCTGCCGTCTCCGCCGATCCCCGTTGGGTGCTCTCCCAGGTGGATGCTACGCAGGCTAAGCACTTGCGTTGGCTTTCGGTCGGGGGTGCCCCCCAGGAACTGTATTGCCAGGGTGCGACCTCTCTTTCGTACTTGAGCTCGCGCGAGAGCGCGCTGCTGCCTTCGTTCGATGGCTCCTCCCTCAGCCATCTAGAGGTACTTGACTTCGGCGCGCTGCCACATGAGTTCTCCTTGTCCACGAGAAGCCTGGTCTCTTTTTCGGCCCAGTATCAGGCGACGGATCGCGTGATACCCTACCTCGATTTCGCTCATGCGACGAACCTGGAGACGCTCTCTATCGCCCGGCGCGGCGCGAATGTCGCAGAGGCGGGACCGCTCACGGCGGCTGGCTACACCCTCGAAGGGTGCTCCGCGCTGACAACGGTGGAGCTTCCCTTCCAGAGTCTCACCACATTCGATCCCTATGCTCTGCCCAGCCTTGAGACGCTGGTGCTCACGGGCAATCCGCTAACCGCCCAAGCGAGGGCAACCTGCGAGAGCTGGGCCCAGGAAACCGGCGGCAGCCTGTCGTTGTCGTTGTAAGTGGGAGACGGTCCAGAGGACTTGTGCGTACTGTACTCACGATGCGCAGAAGTTCGATGTTTGAGTTACGCATGGGTCTCCTTGGGCGGTTTTGTCGGCGAGACGAAGTATAATCGAGTGAGTCATCGCATCCAATGCCTCGGGGCTTGAGGCCTCGGGCTTGCAGAAAGGACGTTTCATGATCGATCGCAAGGCATTTCGCTCCCTGTCTTCGGGGCTCTACCTCATCACGGCCAAGGCGGGTGACGCGCGCTGCGGCTGCGTGGTGAACACGCTCGTGCAGGTGGCGAGCGAGCCGGCCACGCTGTCAGTGTCGCTGAACAAGCAGAACGCCACCACCGGTGCCATCCTAGAGTCGGGCCGCTTCGCCGCCACGGTGCTCGCCGAGGACACGCCCATGGAGCTCATTGGCACCTTCGGCTTCCACACCTCCGCCGACACTGACAAGTTCGCCGCCTGCGAGCACGCCGTCGACGGCGCGGAGATCCCCTATGTGACCGAGCACGGTCTGGCCCGCTTCTCGGTGCGCGTCACCGAAACCATCGACGTGGGCAGCCACTACCTGTTCGTGGGCGTCGTGGAAGAGGCCGAGGTGCTTGAGTCCGGCGAGGCGCTCACCTATGCCTATTACCACGCCGTGAAGGGCGGCAAGACCCCGCCCAAGGCCGCCACGTACAACAACGGCGACGAGGCGGCGGTCCCCGGCGTCACCGAGACGGCCGCCGGCGCGCCCGAGGCCGGCAAGAAGATCGCCTGGCGCTGCACCATCTGCGGTTACATCGAGGAGGGCTACCCGGACGGCCTGCCCGAGGGCTACATGTGCCCCATCTGCGGCGCCCCCTGCGAGATGTTCGAACGCGTGGAACTATAGCGATCCCCCAAGCCCACCGTAGGGGCCGACCTTGGTCGGCCCTTCCGAGCGGGGGAGCCTCGCTTGCGGTGAGGAGCGACCAAGGTCGTCCCCTGCGGAGGTTTCCGAGGCCTGACGGCTTGATCTCCGTTCGTTGAGGCTCGAGTCTTTCCCTGCGCGCTATAATTGTTCGTCGAGGCGTCAATTAGTCAGTGCGTGCCCAAGGAGACTCTATGGAAGAGGCGTTGGCGGTTGCGGAGCAGGAGAAACCGATTGAAGAGGGGGACGGCCCCGAGGAGGGCTATGCCCCAGTTCCATGGACACGGAAGAAAATCGCTCTTGTCGTGGTGATCGGCGTTGTCGTGGCGGCGCTTTCCCTCGGCTGCGCGGCGGCCTTGTACCTGCATACCATTGACTTGGCCCTTACCGGCGGCATGGATGCTGCCCAGCAGGACGATCTCGCCAAGGCGCTGCAGCCGCCGAAGCCCAAGGCCGCCGCATCCGAGGCGGCGGCTGGGGAAGCCGACGAGCCAGCCTCTTCCGCCTACTACGTGGCCATCCTCGGCTGCGATGCGCGTCCGAACGAGACTATCGCCCGCTCGGATGTCGCCATGCTCGCGCGCATCGACACCGAGACGGGCATAGTTCACCTCGTTTCGGTGCCCCGCGACATGATGGTGGAAATCGAGGGCCACGGCATCCAGAAGATCAACGCCGCTCTGGCTTTCGGCGGCCCGGCCGGCGCCGTTCGGGCGCTGTCAGCCTTCGCCGGGGTGCCCATCACCCATTACGTCGAACTGCGCTTCGAGCAGCTGGTGGAACTGGTCGATCGCCTCGGCGGCGTCACCGTGGACGTCCCCGAAGGCTTCACTTCTGACACGAGCGGTATCACGCTGGCCGCCGGCACCCAGACGCTCTCCGGGGAAGAGACCCTCGCTTTCGCCCGCGAGCGCCATGCCGTCTCCTCGGGCGACTTCAGCCGCGCCGCCGCCCAGCGGGCCATCATCTCCGCCATCGCCGATGAGGTTCTCGCCTCCCCGCCGACGGAGCTGCCCTCGCTCGTGGGGTCGCTCGCCTCCTGCGTGACCACCGACTACACCGCGGCCGAGCTGGCCGATACGGCCCTCGCCCTGAAAGACACGGGCGTCACGGTGTACTCGGCCGCCTGCCCCAGCTATTCCTTCGGCGAGGGTGGCATCAGCTACGTTGGCACCATGTACGACGAGTGGCGCGCCATGATGCAGCGGGTCGACGCGGGGCTCGACCCCGCCGACGAGTCTGCGGAAATCCCCGAGCCCCAGGCCAGCGACACCGAACTCGGCGCCGCCACCAACGCCGCATCGCCCGCGGAGTATCAGGATCTCATGGCCGATGCGCTGACCACCGACGACGTCGTGGATGTGGAGTAGGCGACTATCCGCACCAGAAACACCGAGCGGCCCGGGCACTCGCCCGGGCCGCTCTTTTTTTGCAAGATCAAAGGCAACCGTCACATAGCTGCCGAAAGTTCATTCATCTTCCTTCGCACGGGCGCGTTGGGCCAGACGCCACGCCGAGCCGAGACTGAGCGCCCCATGCACAACAAGAAGCGCGAGGAGCACCTTGGCGGAAGCAGCATGCAGCGGCCCCCAAAAGTAATAGCCCTCGGCATAAAAGCCAAAGGCAGGCAGAACTGTTCCCGATTCCATGAGACCCGACAGGACAGCAACTGCAACGGAAAGCACCAGCGCAGCATCGAGCAAAATTCGTCCCTTTGCTCGCCAGGCGCCCCGACTCGTCAAAAGGCGGCCGGCAAAATCAACATGCTGGGCCCCGTGCACAAGCAGGACCAACCCGATACCAAGTCCCAACCACTCGTGCGCGCCAACGCCCGTCATCGCAGGCAGCGACACCACGATATACAAAACCAGCGCCAGCGCATCAACAACGAGCACTCTCATGAGCGTCCCACCTTCCGCACGATGCCAACAAGCGCCACCACAAGGGCCACCGGCATAAGTATCCACAGGTTCAAGCTCGCATCCGATGCCTGGTGGTAGCGTGAGCCGAGGGTTTCCCAACCATGGCACTCCACCGATGCGCAGGAAGCTTCCGGGCACGTCATCTCGTGCACGCCATCCGGCTCGGGCACGTCGTCGAAACCGTGGCAGCTTCCTGAAGCGCATCCCACCACAGGACAGGGCGAAGTCTCCGTAATGGGTCGCACACTCAACGCCTCAGGCTGAACAAGCATCACAGCACCGACCGAACAGACTGCGGCCAGCAGAAACACCGCCGCCGTCACGGCGATCTTTTTCATAGGACTCCTTCCTCCTCCGAAAGAGAAGGGCCGCCCGCCCTGCGGCAGGCGGCCCGCATGTCAGAAAGACGCAGGGCTGATTGGAGGGCTCGGCTCGCGTCCGCGCAACTGACTACTTCTCGGAGGGACGCAACGGGAGAAACTTGAGCCCCAAGAAGAACACGAGGAACCCAAGGGCCACGACGCCCAGCGTCACGCCCGCCTCCAGCGGCGTCGGCCAGTAGACGAGGTTCGCATAGGCATCGGCAAGCGTGCCATCGGCGTAGGTGATGCTCATGGAATTCACTGCAGGTGCCATGTCGGCCAGGTTAGTGATTTGGAATCCGCCCACCAGCAGCTGAACGCGCTTGCAGAAGATGCCGGCGATGGCCAGCAACGAAGCCGTCACCAGAAGACCGTTGCGACGCAGGGCAGGAGTCAGGCAGATGACGGCGCACGCGACACAGCCGATGATCTCGAACCAGAAGTAGGGGGCCAGAGGACCTTGGGTCAGCATGGCCACTACCTCTGCCCCTGCGCCACCCGGGAACCCTTCGGTAAGCAGATCACAGCCAAAGAAGTACAAATCCACCAGCACAAAGGCTCCGAGCAGCTTGGCGAGACGCACGATGTTGTCTTGCTCCACGTTGAGGTAACCGGCACGGCGCAATCCAATGACAACAGCCATCACGAGCGCCGTACCACACACCAGAGCGGAGGACACGAACCAAGGAGCCAGAAGGGCTGTATGCCACATCTCGTGCCCCTGCTGAAGACTGAAGATCCAGGCAGTTACCGAATGGACGAGCACGGCGGTAACGAGAGCGATCACCGAGATGACGCGCAAGGCCACAGCGCTGACCTTGCCGCGCTCGGCCTGAATCTGGGCCCACAGGTATACGCACGACAGGATGAGGTAGGTGGAAAGGACAATGATATCCCACATAAGCGGGCTGCCCAGATTGGAGTAAACGAACAGCTCCCACACGCGGAAGGGCTGGCCCATATCCACCACTACAAGACCGATGGCGACCACCGTGCAGGCGATGGATGAGAACACCGCCACTTTCGAGATACCGCCGAAGCCGCGGATGCCGAGGGCCTTGGGCACCGACGAGATGATAAGACCGCCGGCCGACAGGCCCACGAAAAACATGAAGCCCGTGATGTAGAGGCCCCAGCTGTCGAGGTTGCGCATGGCGGTCTGCACCATGCCGCCCGACAGCTGCATAAACCACAGCACCAAGCCGACCACCATCACCACGGCGCTCACGCCGATGGCAACATTGAGAGCAGGACTCTTGACGGCCGTCGACGCGTGCTCACTAGCACGCCCTCGATCGCTGGACGCTGAGAAATCGAGGTCATCGCTGGCAAGGGCTCCACCCTGCATATACTCGGACATAATGTCACTCCCCTCTGCTAGACGAGATAGTAAGTTGAAGGCTCCGTGCCACGATCTTCCAAGAGCCGCTTGTGCGACCGTTCCGCAAGAAGACGGCTTACCTCAGAAGTCGGGTCATCTAAGTCGCCCCAAAAACGTGCTCGACCCACGCAAAGGTGCATGCAAGCCGGCTCAATGCCTTGAGACGTGCGGTGGTAGCAGAACGTGCACTTCTCCACGACGTGCTGCTGATGTTCGGGCGCATCCTTGCTGCCCATGGCATAGTCCATGTGGAATACGGGCTCTTCCCAGTTGAAAGAACGCACACCGTTGTAAGGGCAAGCACTCATGCACATGCGGCAGCCGATGCACTTGTCGTAATCCTGGCGCACCACTCCCGTTTCGGGATCCTTGTAGGTCGCTCCCACCGGGCATACCTTCACGCAGGCGGGATTCTCGCAATGCTGGCAGGCGACGGGGATATAGCCGAACTGCAAATTGTCAGGATACGAGCCGCCCACCATGTCGAACCCCATCTCGCCACCGTTATCGGTGAAGATGCGGTTCCACCATACATCGTTGGGCAAGTTGTTCTCCGTTTTGCACGCCATGGCACATACGTGGCAGCCAATGCACTTCTTAGTGTCGATCACCATTCCATAACGGGTCATTTATCTCACCTCTCCCTCGTACTTGCGCACTTCGACGAGCGTGTCGTCGAACGACGTGTTCATATGAAGCAGATTCAAATGGTCGCAGGTCAGCTCTTGATAGCTGCCCGCCACATAGGCTCCCCGGTGCCATCCCTTGGGCGAGGAGACCATGCCCGGCCTGACGCCCATATCGAATTTCGCCTTGCACACGCAGTGGCCCCGATCGTTGTAGGCCTCGACGTAGTCGCCCTCAGCGATGCCGCGCGCTTCGGCATCAACGGGGTTCATGCGCAAATAGGGCTCCGGATCAAGCTCGCGCAGCACAGGAGCATGGTTGTACTGGGTATGCAAGTGCCATCTTGTGCGCTCGCAATAATGGTACAGGGGATATTTGTCGTGCTGCTCGCTCTCATCGTAGGCCTCGAAGGGCGTATGGTAGGTGGGCATATGGTAAAAGTCCTTGTCGATGGGCTTGCCGATGTTGATGCGTGCCCCGGGGTTCTCGACGTAGAATTCCAAACGGCCCGAGAGGGTAGGCCAGCGCTGCTCCTCCCAGTGAATCCAGTTCTCGTCTCGGTCGGCCAGCACGCCCTTTTCCTTGAGGTTGTCGAAGTTGATGCCCAAAGGCTCACCGGCCTCGGTGTCCACCACCACGCGCATCATTTCCTCATTTGACTTGGCGTAGAACGCCTTTGCTGCGTCGTTGTCCATGTATTGAGAGATGGCTCGGAATATCTCGACATCCTCTTTAGCCTCGCCGATAGGATCGGCTACCTTATTTGCCATATAAACAAAGGGTGTATGGGAACAGGCCTGAATCCAATCATATTCAAAATAATGGGCGCAGGGCAGAACGATATCGCTGTATTCGCAGGTCTCGGAGAATTCCATATCGTTGGTTACGATGCAGGGAATCTGAGGGAGCACCTCTTCGATGGTCTTCTTTTGGGCCGCATAGCTTCCGACTGGATTTGCGCCTACGTTATACAGAAGGCGAATCGGAAAATCTTCCCCCTTCAACTTTCCCGTTTCGAGTACCTCGGGCAAGTGAAGCCAAGGGAGCTCGTCGTTCAGTCCCGCAAGACCAGCAGGAAACAGCAGACCCGCCTGGTTTAAAGCAGGCTTGTTCTTTCCAAGGTGGCCCACCGACGCCCCTCGTTTTCCGATATTACCCGTTAGGGCAGCGAGACAGGCCCAGGTCATACCCATTTCCTCGCAGTTATCGTACAGATGATAACCTGCGTAGATGGTTGAAGGCGTATCTTGGGCATACATGCGGGCAAGTTCCACGATGGTCTCAACCGGCACCTCGGTTAATCCTTCGGCCCATTCCGGCGTACAAGAAGCCATATGCTCCTTGAACAGCGACCAAGCCGTAGTGACTTTCACCCCGTTGACCTCGAAGCTACCCTCCATAGCGGGGTTTGCCACCTCGTTGATGAGACCCCAGGCGTTTTTATCGCTATCCCACACGACATAGTCAGCCGCTTCTTCTGGCGTAGGCACTTTGCCCGCCTTCACGCCCTGGAGCAGAAGCATGCCGTAGAACGGATACTCAGGCAGCTCGATCGGGCCCGCATCTCCAAAATCCGTTACGCGAAGGAAATGACCGTTATCCTCGCGCACGAGCAGGGGAGCGCAGGTCTTCTCGCGCATGAAGTCCAGGTCGTACCACTCATTTTCGATGATGGCGTTGAGCATGGCCATGCCGAGAGCCGGATCGGTACCAGGCTTGATGGGCACCCACTTGGTGGCCTGCTGAGCCGCAATGGTGTAAGTAGGGTCGATAACGACCAAGTTGGCGCCAGCGTCCTTGGCTTCCATGCAGAAGTGCCAGCTGTGTGGCTGCGAGTTGGGAGGATTCGTGTCCCAAATCAGAATCGTCTTGGCATAGCGGTAGTCGCCAGCCATATTGCGCTGGTTGAAATCCCAGCCGCTGCCTGTCACCTCACCGATGCCGACCAGATCGCCGTAGTCAAGGCACACATCCATGCCCTGGAATCCAAAAGCGTTGACAAACCCGATTCCTGCCGAGAGACCACCATAGGCGGCGAAGGAATTGCCTGCGGACACGAGCACGCAGTTAGAACGCGGCCCGAAATTTTCCGTATTATAGGTCAGGGTATCAGCAACAAGCTTAGCCGCCTCGTCCCACGACAGGCGCTCCCACTCGTCGGTGCCGCGGTTCTCGACATGGGGCTCTTCCAAGCTCCACGTCTTCCGCTTCATGGGATACAGCACGCGGTTGAAGTCGTACATGCGGTTCGCATGGCTAAAACCACGCATACAGATTCGCTCGTAAGCGGGATACGGAAGATCCTCATTAGATCGTATGTTTACCATTTTGCCTTCGCGAACCGTGGCAACCATCGAACAATTGCCTTGGCAGTTGCAACCGCAGACGCAAACGACCTCATGTTCCTCGTCGCCCGCAGTCTCCTCATCGGTTGCAGCAAGAGCCGTCATCGTGGCTCCGCTCACTGCAGCGGCTCCGGCTACAGCAGCTGTAGTTTTGAGAAAGCTTCGGCGCGAAATGCCTTTGACCGGTACGTTCAGTTCCGACATTTCTCCTCCTATCTCCAAATGCAGCGGAATCTCTCCGCTCTCCATTCGGGCGCCATGCATGAGCGCCCGCCCTCGCGCGGGGTCGGCCCCTCCCCGCTCTCAGTGCGCAGTATAAACCCTTTGTTACTTTGTCGCAACACATTGTGACAATAAATTTGAGCCTATTTTCTCTGTTTAGCGATTCCAGCTCTTCTCAAACCCCTGGAGGCAAGGCTCACACGCATCGGCAGATCCTGTACTGTCGGTAAGCTGCACAGAAAGTTCGCCTGCGGGTACCACTTTCAGCTCCCGCAGGGAACGCCCCTCGTCCACCGCGACGTTGAAAGACACGCACAGCCGCCCGGGTTCCGGCACAGCACGAAGAGCAACGGAGAGCCAGCGAGGATGAAAGGCCAACGACCCCCCTTCGGCGTCTTCGAGAACCTGGTGGCAGCCCTCCCTCTCCAGGGCTCGTCTCACCAGATCGCGATCGCCGTCGAAAGCCAGCGCGGTCTTTAGGAAGGGGTCGTCGTAGTCGAAGGCATAGCAGGCGTGAATGTCGGCGAAGGGCTCGTTCATGTTTCGCACTTGAGCTCGATGCTTGTTCTCCAATGAGCAATAATGCAGCGCTAGTCCCAAGCCTTGCTCGCGCGCCCACAGCATCAGACGCAAGCAGTCCTCCTCGCTGTCCTGCACCGCCAAAGCACCCGCATAGGTGTAGTCGAACACCACCTGCTGGGGAGGGTTGCGCAGCGTAAGGCCCAAGGACTCAAACACGGGCCAGTTCCACATGGCATAGGCAAACTCCAGCAAATTAACGCCGTCAACGCCTAGGGCATCGAGCTTCGCCAAAAGCTCTTTCATGAACGAGTCGGTTCCCGGAATGACGGGCATCTCCACCATGACCGTGGGCACTTGCTCGCGCGCCCAAGCCATACGTTCCAGCACCTTTTCCAAAAGCTCCGGCTTGTCATCCTGCTTGACAGAGAATCGAATCTCATGAAGGCCCGCCCGCACGAGACGATCGATCAGCTCGCGGCTCAGCAGGTCCCCGGACGTGTACAGGCGCAGATGAGCCGCGGGAAACAGCTCGGAGGCACGGGAGAAGAAAGCCACAGCCTCGTCTGCCATCAAAAGAGGCTCACCGCCAGTAAGCGCAATGCAGGCCGGGGAGCCGGGCTCTGCAGCCAAATCGTCCAGCTGGCGACGCCATGGAAAAGGTCGCTCGCACCAGTAGGCAAAATCCTCCTGATTGGGATTGAAGCAGAAGAAACAGTCGCGATGGCAGTTGTTCGTCAAGGCAAAACTGCGGCTCACGCAGGAGCCGGTGCACGCCTCGCAGGCAACGCTCATGGGGCCGATGGCCACACTCGCTCCTCCATTGCGGATGCGAGCCCCCCGCTCGCGCAACTGGCGAAGCAGTCCCTCGCGTTCAAGTCGTTCGCTATCGTACGGGGCGAACGCTATGCCAGTCGCCTCCAGGGCGGCCATGTGCTCGGCCTCGATGTCCTCGTACAGAGCGAGGGCCGAACGGCGCCCCTCGTCGCCCGCTCCCTTTTCGGTTTCCTTCCCGACCGCCATCTTTCCCCCTGGATAGCATCGATACGAAAGCTCGATGTAGTCGTCTTAACGTCACAGTGTCACATTATCACAATATCTTGCGACAATAAAGACTTGACTTGTCCCTCTTTGCTCAGGCATGTTTCCTGCGCACGTTGACGCGCCGTTCCGCGCCCTGGCCCCTGAAGGCAAATGGGGCCTATCGCATGAACTCCCGGTGAGCAAGGCGAGCCTGTACCATGGCGACAATGTCGTCATCGGCGAGCCCTGCGTTCGAACATACGCGGATCATGTCGTCGATTACTAGCTCGATGGGAGAATCTGAAGCTGTATGAGCACCCAAATCGTGGCGCTCGGCCACGAAAGTGCCCCGCCCCTTGCGAGTAGAAATGTAGCCCTCGCGTTCCAAATCCATATAGGCGCGATTCACCGTGTTGTAGCTGATATCCAGATCCACCGCCAAGGCGCGCACCGTAGGAAGCCTATCGCCGGGGACAAAGGCTCCCGAGCCAATAAGATAGGCAATGCGGTTCTTAATCTGTATCCACACCGGAAGGCCGGAGTTGTGGTCGATGGCGAAAGATTCAAGGACGCCCATGATGCTTCTTTCTCGCGAAACGGTACTTATATCCTATCAGAGTCCTCGCCCCTCGCGTTGGACGCCTTCAGCAAAACCATCGCTTACGGCCGTGGGCACCGTGACAACAGCGCTACCGGATCCCTTCACCGTCTCGTATTGCATGAGCATGGTACGCAGCTTCAGGGCCGCGTCCTCATCCCCGTAGATGCGGGCAGCCTCAGAAAGCATCTCCGCCAAATCGGCTTCGACACTCGCCACCGTCATGCGAGCATTGCGTTCGCGGTCGGCCTGAGCCTCCAAGGACATGACGTTTTGCAGCTCCGCCGGGATCACGATGTCGCGGACCTTTACGGAGATGATGTCAACGCCCCACCCCGAGGCCTCTTTCTCGATATCGGCCTTGATCTCCTCATCCAGCTGATCGCGACGCAAGGCCACCTCCCCCACCGTTGAGCGCCCCACTGCCTCGCGCAGCGACGTCTGAGCAAGATACGATATGGCCGCGTAATAGTCCTCCACTTCCACGCAAGCCTTTTCCGCATCCCACACCACCCAGAACAGCACCGCGTCGATGTTCACAGGCACAAGATCGGCCGTCAACGTACGCTCAGCACGGAAGGGGGTGGCGATAATGCGCTGATCGACGCGAATGGTCCCATGCTCCAAAATGGGAATGGTGGCGTAGAAGCCCGGCCCCACCACGCGGTTCAACTTGCCGAGCCGCAGCACGACCACCTTTTCCCACCCCAGAGCAATATGCAACGAAGAAGAGGCCGCAAGTGCCGCGAGCAGAGCCGCAAGAATGCCCACGAGCGAGATGCGCCCCTCCAAAAGAAGATCGCAGACAAGCGCCGCAGCGGCCGCGGCCACGAACACGGCGACGCTGAATACGAGAGCGCCGTTGCGCGACGATTTCTTGGGCACATAGGAGGTTGCCGCCAGCATTTCCGCTTCGCTGTCGCTCCACGGGCCCGGCGCAGCTTCCCATTCAGTGCGGCGCGCTTTGCGACCCCTTGCGCTTTTCGTCATCGGTCGATCCTTCCTCTCATCTTGCTTAGCAAGTTGCCTTATTGTTCATCGTATTCCAGCGTTCCCGCTGCGACGGCACAGCTCAGCCTCCAGCTACCGCGAACGCCATACGCATCGCGAGCTCGGGGTTCTGGGAAACGTCGAAAGAGGCGAGCCCTGTCACGCAGACCCTCAGGGCCGCCCCGCCAAGGAGCACACAGACGGCAATCCAGAGGCCCTTTGTGCGCCGATCTCCTCCAGGGTAACGACACTCCAAGATAAAGGGCGCGACCAAACCGGCTAGCACAAGCACCACCCAAAACATAATCGCCTCATCACCCGTCAGAAGGGCGCGGCCCCCCGCCTCTGTTCGGATATCAGTCAGCAAAAACGTCGCAAAGAGGGCCAGAGCCACTGCCTCTGCGATGATTATCGCACGGTCCATGTGACTTAAGCATCGCAGCGCTGAACCGAACGGCACGCGAGAATCAACGAAAGATGCAACGCCGAAGGCCACAGCCACCCCGCACGACAGCGACGAGAGACAAAAGAGTGCCGGCACAAGCCACGACCCAAAGGCGACAACCGAGGGCAGCTGCATGAGGAGCACTCCCGTGTAGACCGCTGTGATAACTCCTGCGATCACAGCGGCAACGGAGGCGACGAGCACTACGAAGAGAGGCAATCGCGCGCCAATACCATTCGAGGCAAGAGCGAAGAAAGTCGCCAAAGCGCCCGAGGCCAGAAGCGCCCACGCACCCACCGTCACGACCGTGAAGCGAGGGGCCAGCCACAGAGAGAGCACCCGCTCGGGACGGCCGGCATCGGCCATGAGGCAAAGCGATCCCACCGCCAGCAGCACCAGGCAGAGCACCCAGCCGCGGGATAACAGCTCATGGGGCACTCGCAAGTTTCTTCGCACCCACCGAGTCAAACGGGGCTGCGATTTCTTTGTAGTGCGATAGGTCGCTCTCGTACCGTAGCGTCCTAAATTGGCGCATTCCAATACGCCCATAACAGCACAGGTGCCCGCCCCCGCTCCCCCGAAAAACAAGTAGGCTACGGCAAGTTCGCTGAACAACATTCTCCCCTGCCTTCCAACGCCGCCCCTACATTTCGCGAATCATCACGTGCAAGTGTATCCCCTCAATCACTTTATCGCAAGTTATTACGATAATCATTTCAAGAGCGGAATCTCCCCGTCAAACGTCAGGATCTCAGAGCCGCGCTACAGAAAGTCCACGACGCCGCAGTGGGTGTGGTAGATGGCGACGCGGATGTCCAGGTCGTGCTCGGCGGCAAGGCGCGCCAGCTCCGGCGAGGCGGCCAGCTCGGCTGCCGCGGCCCGGGCGTTCGCCACGCTGGCCTCGTAGGGGTCGCGCACGTCGCCCAGGGCCGCGACGATGCGCTCGGCGATGGCGGCCACCGGCCCCGCTTCCCCATCGAGGGCCGCCTTGATGGCGCCGCAGTGGGTGTGCCCCAGCACCAGCAGAAGACGGGTGTGCAAGTGCTCGCAGGCATACACGGCGCTGGCCAGTTCGATGGGCCCCACCACATTGCCCGCCACGCGGATGACGAACAGCTCGCCCAACCCGGTCATGAAGACGTGCTCGGGCACCACCCGCGAGTCGGCGCACGTGATGACGCAGGCGAAGGGGCGCTGACCGTTCTCGAACAGGTCGGCAATGCGCTCCTGGGACAGATCGCGCTCATGGTCGAGCGCCTCCACGTAGATGCGGTTGCCCTCCACAAGCCGCCGCAGCGCCTCCTCGGCTGGCACATGGGCATCCCCGTCGTAGTCGTCAGCGGTATAGCCCGCCGTCGTCAATTTCACAGCTTCATCCTCGCTCATACCGTCTCCCATCTTCCCGCGCAATTCTTTCTGATGGCTCTATAATGGCCCGAAGAGAGAATTTGGGCAAAGGGGCACATCCATGAGCGGGCCGAAGACGAGTCAATTGGAAATCGAGCGGATGATCCGGGCGCAGCTTGAGGCGCTGCGCTCCGACGTGGATCACAGTCGGGCCCGGGCGCGGCGGCGCATCGCGGCGCTCCTGAACGAGCTTCTGGACGAGGCCGAAGGTTGTGCCGAAGCCGAGGAGGCCGCTGCCTCCCTGCGGCAGCTCGCCGAGGCGGCCCTCGCGCAGCTGACAGCGGAATGCGCTTTTACGCCGGCAACGGCCATGGCGGAATCCGTCGCCCGGACCGAGCGCTGCTCGTCGCGAGCCGTAGCCATCGCTGATGCCTTCGAGCGCGAGGCGCACCCCCTGGCCGAACGCATCCAGCGAGCCCGCGCCCAAGCCGCAGCCGCGTCCGAAGCACGCGACTTCACCGCCGTGCTGGCCAAGGCCGCCAAAGAGAGCGCCACAGCGGCCGCTGTGGAGGCCGCCCGCTCTTTCATGGCCGATGAGCATTGTCTGCCGTCGGAATCATCGGCCGTCGAAGCCCAGGGCGGATCAAGATCCGCCCCTATGGAGAAGGCTGCTGCAGAGGGGACGGCCATGCAGGTTGAGCCCGTAGGGGGCAACCTCGGTCGCCCCTCGCCCGCTGCTGTGGACGAAAGCGGGACATTGATCGCCCGCAACCATGTGCAAGAGGTCGCCCGTCGGGCGCTCGCGCTCATCGCCTCCCCCTGCACCCTGCCTGCCGATCGCGCCCTGCTCCTGGAAACGACGCGCGAGCTGGGCCCGCAGGCCGCCGCGCAGCTGGCGCTTCTGCTCCCCACCATGGAATCGAACGCCGCAGCCATGGCCGATCTTATCGCCCTCATCGAGGACGCCGAGGCCGACCTGCGCGCCCAGAGCGTCCCCTTCGCGGAAGCGTTCGGCACCTTCGCTACCTTGGAGGAGGCCGTCGGCCGCCTGGAGACGCTGCGGGCCCTCCAGCTTCAAGTCGATCGCAACGCCTACCTGAAGGCCTGCATCGACACCGTTATGGCACGCCACGGCTACACCATCGCCCGCTCGGTCACTATGGGGCGCGACCTCATGGGCACCCATCGGCTCTTCGGCCGAGAAGACGCCACCGAGGGGCTGCACGCCTTCGTGTCGGATGCGGGCGACCTCATGCTGCAGGTGGCAGGGCTGCCTGGCGGCATCGAGGCAGTGGAAGACGGCGAGGTCGTGACCATGGAGGCGGCTCCTGGCGGGGCGCGCACCGAGCGACTCCTCGCCGACCAGCACGACTTCTGCGCCGTCTACGACGAGATCGCGGAGGATCTGGCCGCCTTCGGCATCACCAACACTGTGCGCTACAAGGCCGCACCCGATACCGCCTTCTGCCGCGAGATGCGAGCCGTCGCAGACGTCGAGGCGCGGGCGGGAATGGCG
>OLOZ01001064.1_pt1 | contig 20591 bp, 8 predicted proteins | sample 1673021 | NCBI WGS metagenome assembly OLOZ01 (sample SAMEA3136747, study PRJEB25190) | human gut metagenome | biome: human gut; feature: human-associated habitat; material: faeces | place: Austria | collected 2013 | reverse complement strand
CGCAGCTGCCGGAGCGGTGCTTAAGCCGCTAGGCGGGAATTGTGCGGTGTTGCCCAAGGTCTATCTGAAATCAAAAAACGCCGGATATTTCCATTTTTCAGCTGCACCCCAACAAAAAAACAGCGGCCAGCAATCTGCCAGCCGCTGCTTACCTTATTATAATAGCGCTCCCGGATGTTCCGCTCCGCTTCATTTCAATTACTCTTCGCTGTCATCCGGGATATCTTCCTCAAAAGCATCCATCCAGCTTTCGTTGTGCCACTTATCTTTTTCACCTTTTTCCTTGGCGGCAACCTTCTGCCGTTGTGCCTGGTCGTTCATTATGGTGCCGATCGGGTTCAGCGCGCGTTCTTCAATAATGTGGTAGAACAGCCCCATCGGGTTATTCACGTTGGGGTCCTTGGCGGCCTTTGCCCAGAACACATCAAAGTCCAGTTCATGCGCCATAGCTTCCATCAATGGGGTCAGGCTGCCATACTTTTCAATCACTTCATTCATGCAGGCCAGGTAATGCACCCGCATTTCGTCTTTCAGCCCATTGCGCAGGCTGGAAGGCGATGGCACGCACCGCGCTGCCAGGTGGCGGTAAATTTCGTGGTAAGCGCCGCGCTGGCCGCTCGTCAACGTCTTTTCCAGGTATCCATCATCTACAAACTTTGCAAACTCTTTTCGCATATCCTGCCGTTTTACAATCGTTTCGGGAATCAGCTCTACCTTGGGCGGCTCAGGCTCCGGCATCGTTTGCTGCACCGGCTCGTCCATCACATGGTACTCCGCTTCCAACAGCTCCTCTTTGGGTTCTGCTGCCGGCTTTGCCTTGCGGAAAATATAAATGCGATAGTTATCCATATCCTCGCGCAGCACCTTGTTCAGGTACCGCGCCGGGCTGCGCATCGTCTGCGACCGGGGAATAATCTCCTGTGCATAGCGGGGTGCCACACCGGCCAGCCAACTGGTCAGCCCGCCGCAATCCAGGATGATGGCATTCATCTTTCCAAACACCGTTTTGTTGCCGCCGTCCTGCTCGCCATCGCCTGCCTGGATGGTGCAGCAGGCATCTGCCAACACATCAATGATCACTTCCACCGCGTGCAGCTCTTCGGGCGTAATCTCCGCGCGCAGCTGATCCATGCGCGCTTTCACAACAATTTCCTCCCGCAGCTCGGTGCGGTGGCGTCCAAAGGAATAGGGGATCGTTGTTTCCGGTGCCGAAACATAATCAAAGGTGATCACGCTGGGATCATCCAGCAGCGAATCCTCAATCGCCACGGTGGGGCGGCCCTTCTTTTTGCTCTTTTTGCGCACCGTGCTGTTGATGCTGTCCAGGTTGGCCTGTGCGGCGGCATCATCCACCGGGTCAATCGTTACCACCAGCGAAAGAACCTTCTGCCCTTTTTTTTCGTACACATCGTAATTAAAAATAATATCCGTCTTTTCGTTAATTTCCGCCTTTGCCTTTTCCAGTGCCAGGCGGCGGAAATCCGACCATCGGTTGGCCGTATACGAAAGCTGTTCATACAGCATGCTCAGGTTCCATACCAGCGGTTCCCCGGCCGCTTTCTTTTTCAGGTACAGGCTCTGGTAGCTCTTGCACAGCTCGTAAATGCGGATGGAATAGGTGGACCGCATCAGCATGGTGTAGGTCACATCCATGGTGGTATACAGGGTTTTCAGCTGCACCAGGTGCGGTTTCAGCACCGGATCTAGCGTGATGGTCATGCGTGCGCGGCCCTCATCAATGCGCACTTTATCGATCCAGCGGAATGTTTCCACCGTGGAAGTTCCGTTATTCTTGATCCACTGGATGGGCGCGTTGGCCAGCTCCTCAATATTTTTGCGCACCTGCTTGTACAGCGCCCCGCTGTGCGGGTCCATGCCGGTCATCTTGATAAAATCATAAATGCTCAGCTCATAAGAGGGCAGGTCCGTATCCTCCGGCTTAATCATCGAAAAAATATGCAGCATCAGGCGCTGCTGGCTCAGCGTCAGGTTGTTGCGCGTCATCTGTACAAGGTCATTGGATTTGCGAACGATGGTCTGGTCCCCGCGTTCTTCAAACGTAACGACAAACGGATCATCTTTTTTCTGTTTACTTGCCGCCATAAGCAGGGGCCTCCTATATCGGTTGCTGTATCCCGGGTGGTCACGCACATCATGTTAAACATTATAGCACATCCTGTTGTCCAGCGCAAGAATTGCAAATTTACACAGGGTTTCACCGCCATTACCCTGTGCAAAATGCAACACCCGCGTTGTGGTTTGCCATATATCCTGTGGGGGCTGCAGCCCGGGTGCAGGTTACACAGGGTTTTATTGTGCTTTTCTGTCCTGCTGTTTCAGGGTTCTGTAACCTGATGGAATGGCAACACCAATTTTTTCCCGTTCTCCCCCATCTCCCGGCTTACTTCTGGTTGTTATTATGGCTTAGATGTTTAGTTCTATATTAGTAATAGGTAGAGCCTGTGTAATTTAACAACGCAAACCTGTGTGTTCAACCAACTGCAGCCTGTGCATTCCACCACCATTTTCCTGTGCGGAAAGCAACCTGCGTAAAGTTGCAAATAAGCAAAAAACAGCCAAACCTGTGTAAATTGCAACACGGGGAACGGGCCTATCCTGTGTGGTTTTCCAACAGGTACGCGGGTCACGGCGGGGCAGGGGAGCAGGAATACCCTGTGTAAAATGCAACTGTTCCGGGGGTAACCTGTGCGTTTTTCCAACGGTAAGCGGCATAGGGAAACAAGGCAATCCTGTGCGTTTTTCCAACACGTTTCGGGAATGTTCGGCACAGAATGCGGGCAATACCCTGTGCAAAATTGCAACAGCTCGCAGCTGCTTCAAATAGATCAGTTGCAAATTTACACAGGGTAGCACCCCTTTTATAATAAGGTAAGTGCCGCACAGAATGGCGCGTGAGGGGTTGCAGTTTACACAGGATAGGTTGAAAGCTGGGAGCTGGAGGTGTATCTGAAAACAAAGAAAATGACGGATATTTCGCAAACACAAGCAGGATTTAAGGCAGAGAGCCGCAGGAATCCTTTGTGGATTCCAAGGCGCTTTAACGCAAAATCCCGCTGTGTTTGTAGAAATATACTAAATTTTCGACTTTTCAGATACACCTTAGTCCTATCTGAAACGTCAAAAAGCTCGTCTGTTTCAGTAAACGCAGCCGGATTTTGTGCTTGCGAAAGATCCGCTATTTTCGTTGCTCTCAGATGCACCTCAGGAGCTGGCGCAAATAGAGATCGGCAAGGGGGAACCGGGAATCAGGGGCGGGGCAGGGGGGACAAAAAAGCGAATGGCATATCTGCAGCAAACCCGCACCCCGTTGTAAAGGGAGAACGGCGTCCCGTTGGCGGGCGTGCAATCCACCAAACACCACCCGCCGCCGCAAACACCGCAAACCGTTTGCAGGGGCGCGGTGTACCCATCGCGCCGCAAAAAAACGGGAACCGTGCGCCGCAAACCTGCCATCCCTCCCACAAGGCGCCCACCCAGCCGCCAGGCCCCGCCGCAAACAGGCGCATGCGAAACAAATAATTGCGCAAAAACAGGAAAATGCAACAAAAAAGGCGAATTTTGCTGCAAAGTTGCGCTCTGCGTGCGCAGAGGATCATAAACGCGCGGTCAAAGTATATAAAAGGGACCGCTGCCAAAAAGAAAATCAGGAGTAAATTATACAAAGGCTTTGAACACATTATATAATTGGAGGAAAGCGCAATCAGTAAAAGTGCGGAAAAACAGGAATTTGCGTGGATTGTATTGTCTTTCTGGTGTAAAGGTGCTATACTTTAACACTGAAAAGTAAATGCGCAATGAGAAGATTCGATGCGGTTTTTTTTGAAAACAACATGGCAACGGTTGCGCAAGTAAAAGAAGCCAGCTTCTTTTATTGTTCCACAGGGATCCCCTGTGGAACAATGTGCTTTCATCAAGCCAGCGCGAAAGGCGAGTGAGCAGATTGAATAGAACAGGAAAAAACACAACAGGTTGGGCGCGCCGGCTGACAGCGCTGCTTGTCACCGCTTGCCTGGTTATGGCAATGGCCCTGCCTGTATACGCCGAGGTGGATCTTCTGCCCGACGCACCTGACGAAGTAGAGCTGCTGGAGGATGAGCCGGGAACGGCCTCCGGGGAGGATACTGTTCCGCCGGAGCAGAACGCCGCCACCCCGGTGCCGGATGCCGCCACCCCGGAACCGGAACAAAGCGCCGAGCCGGAGCAGCCCGCCCCGACCGAAACGCCGGAGCCCACGGCAGAACCCACCCCGACCCCGGAACCGGCAGCCACCGCAACGGCCACCCCTGTGCCGACCGTGACCCCCACCACCGCCACCCCGGAACCGACCGAACAGCCGCAGAAGATGTACGCCGCAAAAAGCTTGGATAACGTGCAGGCAGTTAGTGAGGGGGGAAATACGGAAACTCACACGCTCTATTTTGCAGTGCCTAACAGTTGGGAAAATTATACAAAGGTAAAAATACATGCCATTATTGGACAAAGTCCACAAGATCGAAAGTATTATCTTGATATGCAGGAAGCTGACGAAACGGAGGACGGAAGAAAAATTTATTCTGCGGTCCTGAATAAGGCCGATCACTATCCAAATAACGGGTTGGGTGGACTTGAATTTTGCGGATATGCGGAAGATTCACTTACAGACGATAACCCTACAGACAAAGTAACAATTGTTCAAGTAGATAATAATAATAGTCTACCGTGGATGTCGTTCAATCCAACAGATCAGAAGTATATCGGCGGCGACTACTATGACGGAAAGAACGAAGATGGCTGGGATCCAAAGAAATGGGAGATCTATACGGTTAGCCATAAGCATTTCGCTGGCAAAGAGATGGCCTTTGAAAATAAAACCAGTGCAACACTAACGAACGTCAAAGCCTGGTTTTATGAACCGGATACTAATAAAAACCTTACACCAGTCAGTGAGCAGCCAATATCCTTAAATGATATCCAACCTGGTTTCACAGCAACCTTTGCCATTCCTAAAGTTCTTTGCTCTTTTGTTCGCTTTACCGCGGGCGATAGTGATACAGAAATAAGTGAATACTACAATTTTTATAATGAGGAAGTAACAGGAGAAAAACAGAAACGCTTCCAGTATTCCGAAGGTCAATGCTATTGCTACATGTACAATGGCAATGATGATGCAACATGGGGGCGTCCCGGTGCCATCCGCATCTATTACGATGCTACTTTCTCCAAGATGGCATTGAATGGAGATACCGGCGACTTTTCAATCCCCAAAGCCAATAATAATAATAAAGAGACCATTTATTATCGGATAAAAGGAGACGGCGTAGAATCCGAAAGCGGCACGCTGGTAAAAGATGGTACAAACGAAAATCTTTATTATATTGACATTCCCCAAGGATATAGTTCAATCATCTTTTCCGGTGATGCAATTAACGGTGACGAGGAGACAAAAGGAAATGGAGTAAGTACAGCGTGGCTGACGATTCCCACAGATGACAAAAATTGCTTCTATGCGGATACGAATGACGATGCAGTATATGGCAAGGGCCAACGTGGCGGCTACTGGGCTCCAAAAGACAACACCCCGCGTGATGCCGAAAAGGGGAAGAGTACTGGCACTAAAGTAGTAGATGTAGTAGATATTGCATCCGTTCCTTTTACGGAAGAAGCAAACACAAAATATGTTACCAGTACGCTGTATGACTATTATACAGATTACGAACTGAACGGCATGAACCGTGATAACTACGGTGGATGGACTGGTGTAAGTCACCGCACCTGGGTACCCTTCCGTGAATTTGATCAGGCGCTGAGCGATTATTATCAGGATGCAAATGCCCAATACCCGCTTTATACCGGACATTTCCAGCCTGATAGTGGAACTAACTTTAGCGATATTGCTGGGACATTAAATTTGTTTGGGTACGACAACGTTAATCGTTTTATGGCAATCAATAACTCTCAGTATAATGAAGATCACGAGGGAAATACACATTATGACTATGCCTATCAGGGATTGGTTGCGAATACAACTAACGCAGATGGAGCACCGTTGTTAAACGGAACAACATCAGCAGTAGAACCGCACTTTAACAAAGAATTCCTCTTAGGAAAGAATAGTAAAAATGCAAAGCTTGGTGAAGTGTACGACAACGTTGCGTTCCCCTTTACCAAGAAAGCGATTTTTAATGAGGATCAGGGCGTTGATTATTGGTACTTTGACAGCAAGGATACAACCTTGTATCTAAAACAAAATTCGGAACAAAATTCGGATTCAAAATATTTTCTCCAAAGTACCAATAACAGAGGGTCTTCTGAGAATGTGAATGCGTCATCGGACAAGCAAGGCCAATATGGCTACTTCCCGTTCAATGAAACAGCAACCGGTGGTGTGGCTTCTACCTACAATTACGGCTTTGGCACCAAGCTGCAGATGGATTTTACCCTGACGGATGACGGTATGGTGGAAACCAATAAGATTGGTGAAGACAATAAAAAGGTAAAAACCAACATCAAGTTCTTCTTCTCCGGTGACGATGACGTTTGGGTATTCATTGATGGCAAGCTGGCGCTTGACGTTGGCGGCACCCATGGTAAGGTTTCCGGCCTGCTGGAATTTGGCGAGACAGAAGATGAAAAGAGTAATAATGTAACAGCCTATGTCAGTAGGGTCAAAACAGGCGGAACGTCAGATAAAGATAAAGATGAAAAAAATGGCAATTCCGCTGTCAAGACCGTGAAATATAATAACGAGGACATTTATTTCTACGCGCAAGGCACTACTCTTCCACTCGACAAAGGCCAAAAGCACACCCTTACCATGTACTACATGGAACGCGGTATGTGGGAGTCCAACATGGCAGTGGCGTTCAACTTCCCGGATAATAACGAGCTGCAGGTTCAAAAAGAAGTCGATCTGACCAACGTTACTGATGAGGACTTCAAAAACTGCTTTAAAAACCAGAAAATCTTCAACTTCACCATCCAGAACCAGGCAACCCATTATGGAGAAAAAGAGGCCGCTAAACCGAATCCAAGCGATACCCAAAAGGTGAATTTGACTGCGACTGGTAACAAGATTGAACCCGCAACCCCAGGAAAGAAAGATGACTACATTTTCGAGTTGGTTAAAAACCCCTGGCCAGATTCCAAGCCGGATTCCGGGCAAGATCCCGGGCAAGATACCGGGCAAAATACCGAACAGGTCCTTCACTGGTACGCACGCTATATGGATACGCAAAGTGCAGCGCGTGAGAAACGTCGTGGCATCCTGACGCTGGGAAACCCCATCAATATCGAAAACATGCGCTTCCTTACGTTCCAGGTTTACGTTTCCCAAAAAGATGGTAGTGACCTTTCCCTCAACAACCTGTATCTGGAACTGCTGGATGAAAAAGGCGTCCAAAAAGGCAGCCTTGGCACAACAGGCATTAACGGCGCAACGTATGGCTCGGTCGAAGTGACGACAGACCAATGGGTCACCGTAAAGCTGGACCTGCACAAGATGAAAGAGCAGGACAAATTTAGCGGCAACGTTACAACCATCCGCGTGGGCGATAACTATAACCGCAACATCTATTTCAGGGACTTTACCTTCATTCCCAAAGCGGTGCCAAGTAAGATGACCGGCTTTACAACCGATCAGGAGGACATCCCGGATTACGGCTCCGCCGAAAGCGGTCATTTGGAAAACGCCGAAAACGCACAGTACACCTCCAGCAATGACACAGACACCCAGTTGGTGGACAAGGACGGACGCTTTGTTCTGGAAGCTGGAGAAACCGTTACCTTCAGCGACCAGTTCCGCCGCGGCAGCTACATTTCGCTCAAAGAGGAACTGAACCAAAACCTGTACGACACCACATGGACGGTGTGCGAGAACGGGCATGTGGTTGAGTCGATGAAAGAAGGTAACAGCGTAACTCTTCCTAGTACAATACCTTCGTTAGACGGGCAGACGGGAAGCAGCCCCAATGATGGCCGAACGGAAAAGAAGGGAGCAGATAAAGAGCAGGAGGGCAACAAGTATAACGAAAACAAACCCTCCGCCGACACCATCGTCTTCCGCTCCTATAAGGACCCGGACGAAACAAAATCCACGCTGACAAAGCTAAAGGTAAAATACGTCAACACCGTCAAAACCGGCGGGCTGAAAATCCAAAAGCAGGCCGCAGCTGGTGAGGTAGATAACATTAAAGGCACCTACAAGTTCAAAGTTACCTTTAGTGATGTTGGCGGTGCTGGTCTGGAAAAAGAGGACATCATAAGGTATGTTGAGATCAACATGAGCGATGAGGTAAAATACCCAGACCACACCGTGACCATCACCGGCATCCCCGTTGGCACCCGCTATACCATCGAGGAAGTTACACCGAAAGATGGTTCCAGACTGCAAAGCGTAACCGTTCCGGATGGCAATTACGCCGATGTGATCAACAACACCATGGTGGAAGGCGAGATTGTGGCGGGCAAAAATCCGAACGATCCGAAAGCTCTGGAAGTTACCGCAATCTTTACCAACACCACGCGCAAACTGATCAACATTGAGTTCGATAAGCTCTGGAAAGATGCAAATGATACGGTCCTTGGTACAACGAACCAGCCGAACGAGATTTACATCCAGCTCCAGCGCAAAAACAGTGCTGCGGATGCCAAATGGGAGGTTGTTGACTACCCGACCTCAGGCAGCAAATATGTTACGGTTCACCATACAGATAACGGCTGGCTGTATCCCTTTAACAACCTGGATCAGTACCCGGTTGGCGGCAGTGCGGATAATAACTATATTTACCGCATTGTGGAAGGTACGGTGGACGATAAAGGCAGCTTTACCCCGGCAGCGGAAGACGGAACCATTACGATTAACGGCAATACGTATGTTGTAACGGCTGAAGCAACAGCAAAAAGCGAAAAGGACAGCGAAACCGGCGCAACTACAACGCCAGCCAAAGTAAACGGTGGAACCATCACCGGCGGCAGCGGCAAGATTGAGCTGACCAACAAGCTGCAGAACCCGAAGTTTGTACTGGATATCATCAAGAAGGACGCGGAAAAAGGCGAAAATGACAAAGAGGTGCCCTTGGGTGGTGTTGAGTTCAAGCTGGAAAAGCTGAAAGCCGAAACAACCGGAGGAGAACCGCAGGTAGATACTACCTATGAATTCAATGACACAAACACAGGTTCCATTACCACAGGTTCCATTACCGCCACAACGGACGGCAGCGGCAAAATCACCAATATGTTCACAAATCTGGAACCCGGTACATACCGCCTGACGGAAACCAAGGCACATCCGGGGTACAACCTGTTGGCACAGCCAATTGAGATCAGATTTACCCAAGACGGCAAGTGTTATATTGATGATGTGGAAGTTAAGAAAGATGGTAATACGTTCAAAGATGGCCCCAATAACACCTACACCATGACCCTTACCGTTCTGAACCGTAAAACGCCTGAGCTGCCCCACACGGGTGCAGACGCGCCAAGCCTGTGGCTGCTGATCGGCATGCCGCTGGCGGTGGCAGGGCTGTTGATATTCACATTCCGCTACAACAGGAAAGGGGGCCGGCGACATTAACCATCCCCCGGAAACCCAGCAACCCCCAGGATACAGGGCCTGCCCGCCAGTGCGCACCCGTTTACGGCAGGCGCAGCCATAAGCCGGGGTGTATAACTGAAAAGCGGAAAATATCGCCTGTTTCTATAAGCGCAGCCGGATTTTGCGCTAAGAAGCCTTGGGATCCGGAAAGGATTCCGGCGGCTCTTTGCCTTACATCCTGCTTGTGGCTGCGAAATATCCGTTATTTCCTTTGGTTTCAGATGCACCTTAAGCCAAGTGGGCAAGCGGCCCAGTTTTTCCTCCTTTTTTCTTCACGGCACAGTGCGGGCGGCGCGGCAGCGTTTCCCCGCTGCAGCGCCCCGCACTGCACGCCGTGCTGATGCAGAACCCTTAAGCCGGGCGGCCCCGCCGCCCATCCGATGATGATTTTTTTTAAGAGAAGAGGTACTGAAATGAAAAAAGCAAAACGTTTTCTCACAGGCCTGTTGAGCGCCGCCTTGGCCCTCAGCCTGTGCGCCATGCCAGCAATGGCGGAGAACAGTGGAACATCGACGACACCACAACCGAGTACAGCTGTATGGACGCGGGATACCGGTTCCATTACGATTCATAAGTATGAGTACAATGGCGAGGTAAAGCCGGACAGCACTGGTGAAGAGGAAGATGCAACGAAACTCCCCGCGGATGCTAACCCATTGAAAGATGCAACTTTCACTGCATATCAGGTATGGAATGAAAATACCTTAAGAGAGTATTATAGTGCATCCAGTGATAAGGCGCAGCCGAATGTTGACGATCTTATTGAAAAGATAAACGGCAACTATGTAGTTAAGGACGAAACGAAAACACCGAAAGTTGCAGAAGGAACGACAGATGTTGATGGCATTGCTACACTGAAAAATGATGAGAACAGTACAGACCTTCCGCTTGGTTTGTACTTGGTAGTTGAAACTCAGTCGCCGGCATCGGTTACTACCCGTTGCAAGCCTTTCTTGGTTTCTGTTCCCATGACTCGTATCGGCGCAACGAAACCGGGCGAAGAGTGGCTGTATGATGTCCATGTTTATCCGAAAAATAAAACAGATTATGGCAATATTACATTGATCAAAAAAGGTCAAGTTGGCAACGGCGAAGCTAACGAGACGCTTTCTGGTGTAACTTTCAAGCTGTATAAATTTGTGGGCACTAAAACCGAAGGCAAAATCTCTCCTTTTACGACTACGAATTACACGGACGACCTAAATGATACAACGATGATGTGGAAGCAAATCAAGAAGTCTTCTACAGCTTCCGGTGATAACACGGGTACTGAGTTTGGTGCAAATGGGCTGCTCACAACAGGTAGTGAAGGAAGCGATTTAGGCAAAATTACTGTCAGTGGCCTTTCGGCAGGTTATTACTGCTTTGTTGAACAGGGTGTCGGCAGCAATAAAGCATTCATCACGGATCAGACCCCGCATTACTTTGAAGTAAAAAATGGTTCTAGCCAGGAAATTACCGTTGCAAATAATGGTGAAGTGACTACTAAAGGCAATGATGAGAAAAACCTTGAATTGACTGTTACTGACCCGCGCCCCGATGTTGAGAAGAAAGTTAAGGATCGTGCTCCTGCAAAAGATGGCGATGAATACGTTGAAGCATCCGACTACAGCGTTGGCGATAATGTTCCTTATAAGGTAACAGTGAAAGTGCCTGAGGTACTGTTGACTGCGACTCCTAAAGAAAATGAGGCAGACAATTTTGTATTTGAAGTAACGGATACGCCGGAAAATCTGAAGAATAATCAGGACGTTAAGGTATACACTTCTGCTAATGAAGAATATAAGGGCGCTGGTGTAAATATTTCTTATGATGCCCCTGAGAACGGGTTCACTGCAAAGTTTACGCAGGCAGCACTTCAGGAACTTGTTGGTACAAAGGCAGATGGTTCCTACAACGATACATTTACCATTACATATACCGCAACACTGCTTAAGGGTGCGGATATGACCGTCAATGGCAACAAGAACACGATCAATCTGAAGTATTCTAACAAGATTGATGCAGACGGCAAAATTAACCCGGATACCAGCGAAATTGAAGACGGTGCCGTTGTTTACACTTTCAGCATTCATGTTGATAAGCGCGGTGAAAAGAATGACGGTGATCCGCTCCCGGGTGTTAAATTCAACGTTTATAAAAAAGTTGCAGAAGGTACGCCGGATGCGGTCAAGGGTTCTACCATCGGTATTACTGGTGAAGATAAAGATAACTGGTTCGTCAAAGTTGTAATTGATGATAAGAAAAATGATGATACCAAATACGATTTGGTAACTGGTCCTGATGGTAAGGCACAAGTAGATGGCCTGGCCAATGGTACTTATTATCTGGTTGAAACTGCAACCGTAAATGGCTATAATCTGCTGAGCGGCCCTGTTAAAGTTACGATTCAGGTATCGTACAAAAAGAGTTGGACTGTAAAAAATGACTATGTTGATGGCAAGCTGGTTCATCAGAAAGAGACCGAGGATGAAGAGTACTTTGGTGGAAAGCCAGGTGCCCCTGGAAATGGCTATATTCTGACTACCATCATCAACCGCAAGGGCTTCAACCTGCCCACCACCGGTGGTTTCGGCACCCTGCTGTTCAGCGGCATTGGCGTGCTGCTGGTTGTGGCCGGTGTTGGCGTGCTGCTGAGCCTGAAAAAGAAGAACCGCACCTGATGCGCCCGCCGCAAGGCAAAACAATGTTACAATTCACCAATAGGGTATAGAGGGATAATCCATCATACACAGGGGGAGGGCCGGATTTGGCCCTCCCCCTATGGTGGGTTATTGGGAAATAAATTTTTTTGGGTGTACATGGCCGTTGTTCGGTTGATTTTTAGGCCCTGCGTGGGGAACCACCCTACGGGTTAGGTTTGTGGCGGGGAACCACCCCACGGCCGTTAGGTTTGTGGCGAGGAACCACCCCTCAGTCTGCGTTGCAGACAGCTCCCCTCAAAGGGGAGCCACCGCAAACATAAGGTTAGATATTGGCTCCCCTTGAGGGGTGACTCCCCGCGGGGCGGGGAGATGTCGCGGAGCGACAGAGGGGACGGGGCGCTGTTTGAGCTGTCACCGAAGGTGACTGAGGGGTGGTTCCCCGTGCAGAACCTAAGGCAACACCGCACAATTCCCGCCTGACGGCTTAAGCACCGCTCCGGCGGCTGCGGTACGGCATCTGCGTTGCCAAAATGCTCGATAATACACAAAGTATTATCTGCGCTTTTGGCTTAGCATCTGCCGTACCTCGCTCGCCGTATCGGCACTTAGAATTATGCGGTATTGCCCTAAAAATAAATATGGCAAGGCCCGTCAAACGGGCCGATGGCGAGCATCGGCCCCTACAAATGATTTGCAATGTTTGCGGTGCGGGGTGGATGGGCGGCAATTATTAGGCCCGTCAAACGGGGCGTCGGGGACGCCGCCCCCTACATGCAGGGCGAGGTTTATTACAATTTTGTGGTGTGCAACGCCGTAAGGCCCTACAGATTATTTTATTGTTATTCACTACCCTAAAAACCACCCCCAACCCAATATCTCCTGAGCGGCGCAATGCGCCGCGGTCCACCACAATTATTCATTATTCTTTATTATTTATTCTTTTGCCTACTTCCAATTCCTAATTTCTAATTTCTAATTGCATCAGTTCCCAACTTCAACCCTCTCACGGAAAGGTTCGCGGTGACGCTATGGATACCACAACAAAACTAAAAGTCGGCTTTGCGGCCTTGATGATCCTGTCCGGCATTGGGGTGGCATCGTACCCGGTTATCAGCAACGCGGTGGCGCAGCGCCACGCCAGCGAAGCGATCCAAAATTACGATGATACCGTAAAAAGCATGGATACCGAAAAACTGGACGCCGCCAAGGAGGCCGCCCGCCGCTATAACCAGCAGCTGGACAGCGCCGTGGAGCGCGATGCCGCAGGCGAAGCGGAGGATACCGGCACCAGCTATGTGGACCTTGTGGATGTGGGCGAAAGCCTGGGGTATATCACCATCCCGAAAATTGACGTCAACCTGCCCATTTACGAAGGCACCAGCGATGATGTGCTGCAAAGGGGCGTTGGCCATCTGGAAGGCTCCAGCTACCCCCTTGGCGGCGAAAGCACCCACAGCGTGCTGACCGGCCACCGCGGCCTGCCCGAAGCCGTGCTGTTCACCGACCTGGACAAGCTGGAAGAGGGCGACTGTTTCTACCTGCATATTCTGGATGAAACGCTGGCGTACCAGGTGGATCAAATCAAAGTGGTGGAACCGGAGCACACCGAGGATCTGGACATCACCGCGGGGCAGGATTACTGCACCCTTGTTACCTGCACGCCGTATGCCATCAACACCCACCGCATGCTTGTGCGCGGCACCCGCATCCCTTATAATGGAGAGGAAGAAGCCAACACCCCGCAGGCCGTGCAGTATCAGGCGCTGCGCACCGGAACGGTGGTCAAGCGCGTGGTGGATGCCTGGCCGTGGATCGCGGTAACGGGCAGCATTGTGATCGGCGGCGAAGCGCTGCTGCTGCTTTTGCTGCTGCACCGCTGCAAAAAGCGCGAGGAGGATGACTAAATGGGACGGCTGATTGCTAAAATTCTGGCCTGGCTGGCCATTTTGCTGGGGCTGGCGCTGTTGATACAGCCCACCGCTGCCCAGTGGTGGACCAGCACCCGCAACGCCAAAACCGCTGCGCAGTTTGCGGCCCGCGCCGAAGCCCAGCCCACCGCCCCCGCGGCGGAGGAAACCACAGCCGAACCCCCGGAGCCGGAACGCGCCTACCCTGAACTGTACGCCGCGATGCAGGATTATAACGCGGAAATTTACGCCGGGGGCCAAAGCGGACTGACCGACCCGTTCGCCTACGAGGAAGCCCCGCTGGACCTTGCTGCCTATGGCTATGACGATGATGTGCTGGCTGTGCTGTGGATCCCGCGCCTGAACCTGGAGCTGCCCGTTTACCTGGGCGCCAGCCGCGAAAACCTGGCCAAAGGCGCGGCGCTGCTGGGCCAGACCTCGATGCCGCTGGGCGGCGAAAACACCAACACCGTGATTGCCGCCCACCGCGGCTATTATGGCGCGGAAATGCTGCGCAACGTGCAGCAGATCCAGGTGGGGGACAAGATCCAGCTGACCACCCCGTGGGAAACATTGATTTACCGCGTGAGCGAGCTGAAAATTATTGACCCCAGCGATATCAACGCCGTGCTGATCCAGCCGGGGCGGGACCTGCTGACCCTTTCCACCTGCCACCCCTACACCCGCAACAGCCAGCGCTACCTGGTAATTGCGGAGCACGACACCGCCGCTGCGGACACCACCAAAGAGGAGGATTTGCAGGAAAGCGCCGCTACCTGGGACGAAACGCCGCGCCAGGTGACCGTGGAGGATGCCAGCGGCAGCTCCATTGCCGAAGTGGCCCCCCAGGCCCTGACCCCATTGCCGGGGGAGGGCAGCGCGGAATCCGAGGGGAGCGCGATCTCCAATACCATGATCTGGCTGGAAAACAACGCACTGTGGGCCGGGCTGGTGGTTATTGCCGCCGCCGTTGGCATTATGGTGATATGGAAAAAACACCGGGAGGATTAACCATGCAGTACACACAGCAGGCCGCCGCCGTTACGGCCGAAGTAAACAAGGCCGTGCAGGGCAAACAGCAAACGGTAAACACCATCTGGATGGCCATGCTGGCGGGCGGCCATGTGCTGATTGAGGATATTCCCGGCGTGGGCAAAACCACGCTGGCGCTGGCCTTTGCCCGCGCGCTGGACCTGAAAGAAAGCCGCGTGCAGTTTACGCCGGATGTTCTGCCGTCCGATTTGGTGGGATTTTCCGTTTACCAGAAAGAGACCGGCAAGTTTGTGTACCACGCCGGTGCGGTGATGTGCAACCTGTTTTTGGGCGATGAGATCAACCGTACCTCCTCCCGCACGCAGTCGGCTTTGTTGGAAGTGATGGAAGAAGGCACGGTGACGGTGGACGGCGTTACCCGCCCAGTGCCCGCACCCTTTACCGTAATTGCAACCCAGAACCCCATCGGCGCCGCCGGCACGCAGATGCTGCCGCAGTCTCAGCTGGACCGTTTCATGGTCTGCGCCGTAATGGGCTACCCCGATGAGGAAGCGGAGCTGGCAATTTTGGCCGGGCAGAGCAAAGGCCGCCTGCTGGACCGTGTGCGCCCCGTTGCCGGTCAGGCGGATCTGCTTGCCATGCAGCAGGAGGTCAGCACGGTATTTGTGCATGAGCTGATGTACCGCTACATTGTGGCGCTGGCCCAGGCCAGCCGCAAGGACCCGCGCCTGGCCGTGGGGTTAAGCCCCCGTGCCACCCTGGCGCTGACCAGCATGACGCGCGCGGCGGCGTACCTGGCGGGGCGGGATTTTGTTGCCCCGCAGGATGTGACCGCTGTGTTTGATGCGGTTGCCCGCCACCGCCTGGTGCTGAACGACCAGGCCCGCGCAGGCGGCGAAACGGTGGACAGCGTAATGCAGGACCTGCTGCGCACCGTGCCGCGCCCCCGCCCCGAAAAGGCTGACCGCCATGGCAGGTAAGCTGGGCCGGGCGCTGGTGCTTTTGGTGCTGCTGGCTGCGGCGCTCATCACCCAGGCACCGCTGGCGGTGTTCCTGTTAGCGTTTGCACTGGTGCTTCTGGTGCTGCTGCGGCTGGACGCCGCCTATCTGCGCAGGCAGGTAACGGCAGAGCTGCTGGTGCCGGACAAACCCGTGATACAGGGCGAAGATTTTACCCTGACGGTTCGGCTGCGCAACCGCAGCCGGTTGCCCATCCCTGCGCTTGTGGTGCTACTGAACGCCGCCGATGAATGGGGCGGCGGGCAGATCACCCTGCGCTGCGCCGCCATGCTGGGCGGCAAGGAGAGCGCCGAACAGCGCATTACCCTAAACGCAGGCAAAAGCGGCGTGTGGAGCATTGCGGTGCGGGGCATCACCCTGCGGGATCACCTGGGGGTGTTCACCGCGGTATGCCCGGCTGCCGTGCAAAGCCGGAGCATCTGTGTGCTTCCCGCTGCCGCGGCTGGCAAAGCCAAAGCGGAAACCGCCCCCGATGAGGACGGCGACGAAGCCGACACCCGCGCCGCCCTGGGCGGCAGCTATGAGCTGCGGGAGTACCGGGACGGGGATACCATCAAGCAGGTACACTGGAAGCTGAGCGCCAAGCTGGACCGCCTGATGGTGCGCGAACCGCTGACCGCCCTGCGCGCTGCCCTGACCCCCGGTGGGGACCTGGACGGAGCGGAGGAATGGGGAGATTTTCCCCAACAGGCGGCGAAGCACCGCAAAAACCCGCCCAAGCGCAAAAAAGAACGTACTGCCCTGAGCCGGCGCGGCGCTGCCGACCCCGGCAGCGGGCTGAAGTTTGTGGACCGTGTGCTGGTGAGCACCCAGCGCCCCGCAGCGCACCCCGCGTTGTGGCTGGCGGCAGATGCCGCGCTGCTGCTGGCGCTCACCTTTGGTTTGCTGCTGGTGCTTTCCACCGGGTTCGGCATTGCGGTGCCGTTGTGGGTGTGGCCCGCGGCAGCCGCTTTCTGCGCCGGGTGGGCGCTGTTCCTGCGTGCGCCACAAGCCCTGCGCCGCTGGGGGCTGCTGGCGGGGGTGATTGTGTATCTTGTGGTGTTGTTCATCTGCCAGCGGAACTTTTTGGCCGGGGCGCAGCAGTGCGCCGGGAACATTGCCCAAAGCCTGAACGCCCGCCTTGGCAGTGCGCTGCCGGTGGCCCAGGGCGGCAGTGCGGCGCAGCTGGGGCTGTTTTTGCTGCTGGCCGCCCTGCCCGTTACCGGGGCGCTGGCCGCTGCGGCCCTGCGCCGTGCGGATGCCCTGCTGCTGGATCTAATGCTGCTGCCCGTTGTTGTGCTGCTGGCGCTGGCCGGGGCCGCGCCTGCTGTGCCCGCCTGCCTGCTGCTGTTGGCCGGTTGGATGGGGGCATGGGCGGCTTCCTGCTCGGTGCAGCGGCGGGCCTTGTGGGGCAGGCGCGATACCGAAAACTACCGCCAGAACCTTTGCCGCCATTATAACATCCAAAAGTCTGCCGCGCTGGCGGCGGGCGGGCTTTGCCTTGCGCTGGCGCTGCCCTGTTGGTGGCTGCTGCGCCCGGCGCTGGGGGTTCCCCTTGGCTGGCTTCAGCCCGCGGCCCAGCGGGTGGAATCCGCCGCGCTGAGCACCGCCATTACCTGGCTGCCGCGGGTCAGCGGCGGCAGGCTGAACATTCAGGTAGAAGCCGCCGCCGGTGGTGTGGCGGATGGCGCCTTGAACCAGGGCGGGGGTATCCAGGTCAGCGGAGTGACGGATCTGGCCCTGACCGCCAGCGACAAACCCGAAGAAACCGTATACCTGCGGGGATTTATCGGCGGCAGTTATGACGGCACCACCTGGCAGGCCCCTGATGCCGATGCCTTTGACAGCGCCGCTATGAACTGGAAAACCGAGGATAACGCCCGGCTGACCATTGCAAGCCTGCCGTTTTTGCGCACCGCCTATGACGGCACCGCCCAGCCCCAGACGCTGACGGTGGAGCGCATCCACGCCGATACCCAGTACACCTATGCACCGTACAACGCCTACTGGGGCGATTATTACACCATCCAGGGCGATGGTGCCGCCGCGGGCCAGACCGCGCAGGACGATGTGTTCCTGTATTACCCGCGGGATACCGCCCAAACCCAGCTGGAAGCCCGCGCCGATGCCGACCCCAGCGTGCTGGACCGGATGGAGGCATCCTATGCCGCTTACGCCGCCAGCCGCTACACCGCCGTGCCGGACGGCTATGACGAGCTGCAAACCCTGTGCGATGAAGCCAAAAAGGACCAGAAGCTGACCGAAGCTGCGGACATTGGCGATTACATCCGCGCCTATCTAAACACCAACTACCAGTATAACGCCAGCGCTCCCCAGCCGCCGGAGGGGGCCGACCCCATCCGTTACTTTTTAACGGAATCCAAACAGGGGTACAGTGTGCAGTTTGCTTCGGCGGCGGTGGTTATGTTCCGCATGTTCGGGCTGCCTGCGCGCTATGTGGTGGGCTATGCCGCGCCGCAAAGCCTGTTTACCCAACAGGAGGACGGCAGCTGGCACGCCATCTTGCAGGACGATAACGCCCACGCCTGGGCGGAGGTGTACATTTCCGGCCAGGGCTGGACCCCCATGGAGATGACCCCCGGCGTGCTGGTCAGTGCCCAACAGGCCGACCTGCGCACCGACCCGCTGCCCGAAACTCAAGATCAAGACACTGCCCCCGCAGCAGGGGAGAGCAGCGCAAACGAACCCGCAGCCACCATCGTGCCCCGCAGCAGGCTGGTTTTGGCGGCGTTGCTGGGGGGGTGCCTGTTGGCTGCTGCGGTGCTGCTGGTGCTGGCCCGCCGCCATGCCATGGGGTATGGCCGGGGCAGCTGCAACGCGCGGGTGCTGGCCGTGTTTGGCAGCATCTACCGCCTTTTGGTGCATCGCGGCCTGCCGCCGGATACACCATCCGATGCGCCGGAGTTTGCCGCATTTTTGCAAAGTTGTGTCCCCGCCCTTGAACCCCAGGATGCCGAAGCTCTGCTGGCATTGGCCCAAGCCGCCCAATTTGGCGCAGGTACGATGACTGAGCAGGATACGGACAAAATGAGAAAACTTTACCAGGTTATAAAACACACTGGAAAACGGAAACAGAGCCAGAAATCGGTTGAAAAGCAGAGCCAGGAATGATATAATGACCCCATACTGGGGTAGCGTGTTCTTTGCTTTCTTTGCACAGGGGGCTACCATGATCCAGGAAAATGTGGTATAATATGTTAAGTCCGTTAACCAAGTAGGGAATGGCCGGGGCGGGGACTGGTTTCTGGAACAGTATCCTGGGAACTGCCCGTGGGGCGGAAAACCGGCAAGGACAGAAAGAAGATCTTATAGAAGCAAACGTTAACAGGAGTAAACCCATGCCGCGTCGTAAACAGACAGAAGGAGAAAAAAAAATAGACATCAGCCAGATGGCTGAAGACCTTGGCGTGTCCAAGACCACGGTATCCCGTGCCCTTTCGGGCAATGGCCGTGTCAGCGAAGCGACCCGCGCCCGCGTGGTCCAGTACGCCAAAGAGAAAAACTATGTGCCCAATATGCTGGCACGCGGGTTGGTAACCCAGCAGTCTTATAATATCTCACTGGTGTTCTCGCGCCAGTTCGGCAACCTTGCCGCACCATTTTTGCGCAAAACCGTCAGCGCCGTGTACGATATTGCCACCCGCAATGATTATGATGTGCTGATGACGATGGTGGGCGAGCAGGAAACAAGCCCGATGCAGCGTCTACTGGTCAACCGCAAGATTGATGGCGTGATTCTGGCCCGCACGCTGGAGCGTGATCCCCTGATCCCCATGCTGCAAAAAAGCGGCATCCCCTTTGTTGCCATTGGCCGCCCGGCTGACCAGGATGTCATCTCGGTGGACCATGATCAGGTGGGCGGCTGCCGCGAGCTGGTCAGCCTGCTGCTGATGAAGGGCCTGCACCGCATTGCTTTGCTGGGCGGATCCATGCTGTACACCGTCAACCAGTCCCGCCTGGAAGGCTATAAGCAGGCGCATGACCGCGCCTGCTGCAAGATTGATGAGAGCCTGCTGTTTTTGGAGCTGGAAAGCGACGATCTACGCACCAGCGCTGTGGAGCTCGCGGTACAGCGTGGGGCGGACTGCATCCTGTGCATGGATGACCAGGTTGCCCAGCTGGCTTTGAACACCCTGAGACAGCTGAACCTGCGCGTGCCGCAGGATATCCGTCTTGCCTCCCTGTATGACGACGAAGCGCTGCAGGGGTGTACGCCACAGATCACGGCGGTCTCTTTTGATGCCGAACAGCTGGGCCGCCGTACCGCACAGCAGTTGCTTTCCCTCATCCGCCATCAGCCGGTGGAAACCCGCACCCTGCTGGGGTACCAGGTGGGGTTGCGTTTATCGACCCAGACCTGAGAGAAAAGTAGATAATTATAAGGCAACACCGCACAATTCCCGCCTGACGGCTTAAGCACCGCTCCGGCGGCTG
>OLOZ01001062.1_pt1 | contig 20654 bp, 19 predicted proteins | sample 1673021 | NCBI WGS metagenome assembly OLOZ01 (sample SAMEA3136747, study PRJEB25190) | human gut metagenome | biome: human gut; feature: human-associated habitat; material: faeces | place: Austria | collected 2013 | reverse complement strand
TTTCTATAAAATCTAATTTATCTTCTTATTTCCAGTTTCTGCTTGCAATTCGGGAGAAAATTTAAAATCCCGAGATTGACCCGGGATTTGTATCTTATTTAGTCTTATGAATAAACTTAAATGTGAATGCTGAACCTAATGCAGCTTCATATACAATACCTGTATATTTCTTATTCTGTAATGATGCAGCACCCTTCTGGAATACTGGTAATACAGCATATTCACTCATACAGATATCTTCTGCCTGATAAAGCATCTGCCATCTCTTCTTAGCATCTCTTTCAGTAGTAGATGCCGCAATTAACTGGTCATATTTCGCATTGTTATATTTACCATAGTTATTTGAGTTACCTGTAGAAACAAGGTTCAAATAAGTGATTGGATCAGGGAAGTCTGGTCCCCATCTTGCACATGAGATATCAAAATTGCCTGATTTCTGACGTTCTACACGGTCTTTCTTAACAGTTGCAACCATTTCGATATCTAAACCTTTAAGTTTTTTGAAACATGCCTGTAAATATTCTGCTTCAGTATCTGCAGGTGTTTCATCTGTACCATAAAGTAATCTTAATTTTAATGAAGAAACACCAAGTTCTTTTAAGCCTTGATCAAAAGCAGCCTGTGCTTCTTTTAGATTATACTGAGTATAATCTTTACCTTCTGAACGATATTCTTTACCATCTGGTCCATAAGTGAAATCAGCACTTACAAAACCATCTGCTTCTCTAGAACCATCCTTTAAGACTTTATTACATAAGTCTTTACGATCAATAGCTAGAGATAATGCTTTACGAATATTTGTATTCGCAAGAGCCTTGTTGTTGAAGTTCAAATATAAATAATACATATAACCCTGTTTGAACTTCACAAGACTATCTTTACCTTCATACTTATCAACTAAAGCTGAGTTAATAGTCGCAAAATCAACTTTACCATTATCAAATGCTGCAGCTGCAGTCTTAGGATCCTGAACAAGATACATATTTAAACCATCTAGTTCAACCTTATCTGCATCATAGTACTTATCATTCTTTTCAAAAGTAATCTTATTAGACTTAGTCCACTTAGTTACCTTGAATGGACCATTTGCAAGTAAATACTTCGCATCAGTAGCATATTTAGAACCACACTTTTCAACAAATTTCTGATTCTGTGGATAAAAGCATGGGAATGTCATGATTTCTAAGAAATAAGGACATGGCTGAGATAAAGTAACCTGTAATGTTTTCTTATCCTTTGCTTCAACACCTAGTTCCTTAATCTTATCACCAGCAGTTGTACCAAGTTCAGCGAGTTCATCTGCATTCTTAATACATGCCCCTTCTTTACCAAAGATATAGGCATAGCTACCTGCATTCGCAATTAGTTTTCTCCATGAATAAACAAAATCATCTGCAGTTAAATCATCACCATTAGACCATTTCGCATTCTTTCTAATAGTAAATGTATAAGTTAATCCATCATCTGATAGCTTATAAGATGATGCAGCAGCTGGTACAAGCTTTGTACCGCCCTTTGCAGTAATATCCATGAGTCCTTCACTAAATGCATGAATCGCATTAAATGAAACACCATCATCAGATACACTTGAATCTAGAGATGTTACATCTGCTTCACTTGAAAAGTTATAAATCGCTTTATCGTCGGAAGTAGAACCACATCCCACTAACATAGAAGCAACCAAGGCTGCTGCCACTATAATCTTGAGACTTTTCATAAAAATCCCCTCCATTTATAATCTTTATAAATACTATTATACGCAAAAACGCTTTCTTTTGTACAGAAAAATGTTTATCAATTTGATAGGTATTTATTATATCTCTTTGAACTCAACTAAAGTGATTTCTTTATTTTCTTTTGTTTTCTTAATATCAATAATTCTTTGATTAGAAGAACCTCTGAATTTGAGATTTGCATCTTTTAATTCATTCACAAATGGTCCATCTACTAATACATCAACATAATCAAGTAATGGCTGTTTCCATTCCATAATTTCTTCATAAAGGAATGAAGAATAGACCCAGATAGATTTAGTAGGACATTCTTTTTTGATATGTTTGAGTAATTCTAAAATATCGTCTCTGTTTTCTTCTTCAAAAGGTTCTCCACCTAAAAGTGTGAATCCTGCAATATGGGGTTTGTTAATAAGTTGAATTAGTACATCTTCTAATTCAGATGTAAAAGCCTTTCCTCCTTTAAAATCCCATGTTTCCTGATTAAAACAGAATGGACAATGACGATGACATCCTTGAGTATAAAGAGATACTCTAATACCTGGTCCATTCGCAATATCTACTTCTCTTATTTGTGCATAACGCATCTTTTTCACCTCACAAAGTTTTATTATATACTCTTTTGTCTACTAAATGAAAGAGGAAGCTCTAAACCATTTTCTTCAAGAAGCTTTTTATTTGTTAAGATGTCTTGAGTTGGTCCATCTGTAACAAGCTTTCCATTAGATAGTAATAAAACACGATCACATGTATCATAAATAAAATCTAAATCATGGGACGCTATCAACATTGTATAAGGGAGTTCGTTTAATACGTTGATTAGTCCTCGACGATGTCTAGGATCTAATGATACAGAAGGTTCATCAAATAATAGAATATCTGGACGCATAGAGAGGACTGTCGCAATGGCAGCTCTTTTTTTCTCTCCACCAGATAAGCGATAAATCTTCTCATGCTTCTTTTCCTGCATATGTACAAGATCTAATGCTTTGTTGATACGTTCTTCTAATTCTTCTCCCTGTAATCCTTCATTCATTGGGCCAAAGGCTACATCCTCATATACAGAAGACATAAAGAGCTGATTATCTGAATCCTGGAAGACATAACCTATATGGGAACGAATAGATGCAAGGTTTTGATTGTTCATAGTTAAATCTGTAACTTTCAGTTCTCCCTGACCATTTTCTATTCCAATAATAGTTTTAAGAAGTGTAGATTTCCCTGCTCCATTACAGCCAATGAGTCCTACTTTTTCACCTTTTTGAATATGAAAATTCAAATTATCTAATATAATACGATTCTCTATATAAGAGAAAGAGAAATGATTCAGCTTAATCATAAGGTCACTCCTTTTAAAAATAGTAATAGTATACACATAATACCAAATGTAAGTTTAGATAACTTATAATCATATTTTTGTGATTGTAATGGTATTACACCTTTAAAACCTCTTAACATCATAGATTGATAGACATTCATAGCACGATCAATGGAACGAAGCATCATTGAACCAACTAATGTTCCCCATGTCTTTATAGAAATACCCTTCTGCCCTGGTGCACGTAAGCTATAGGCAAGCAAAGTTTTATCTGTTTCTTTAAAGAAAAGAATGAGATATCTTTGGATTAACATGATGACGACAATAAGAGATTGAGGCACTTTTAGTTTAGATAATCCCATACAAAGTTCCTCCATAGATGTTGTGGTCATCAATATGTAAGAGAATAGTAAGGCAAATATTCCTTTTAATGCAAGCACAATAAAACAAGTGATTCCATATCCCTTAAAGAATAAGAAAGGTGTTCCCATAAAGAGTAATAAAGCCACTAATGGTTTGAGTTCTCCTAGACATTTTAATAAATTGATTTCTCCAAGCATTGAAAATAAGAGTAATGGTAAAAACATCACTACAATATAAATATTATGAATAGAATAAGAAGCAGTGATTATCAAATAAAGTAATACAATCAAAATCTTATAAGTGGGATGAATGGCAGAAAGAATGGTTGTACGTTTAGAAAGTGCATCAATTTGATGCACTCTCTTAATGGCTTTCTGTATGTTTTTCATGATAACGATGAATGAGCATATAGAGTCCTATGACAACTAAGACTCCAACGATTCCTGCAAACATCCCACCTAAGATTGATTCATGTCCTGCAATATTATAGTCAGGTAATAATGCAGTGAGTTCCTGAACACGCGAAGACATAGAATAAATAGCCCCTTTATGTTGTAGTTCTGTAGAACCAGTTAACTGTAAAATAGACCATTCTAATCCATCAGGGAAAGCACTAGCGAATATTGATAAGATTCCAGCCACTGCGACAGAGAGACCACCAAATAGTGCAAGAAGCTTCTTTTTAGATGTTTTTGCCAGTTTAGTTGTATGCCCCTGCCAGATAAGTTCTGGACGTGCTTCATAAATAAATGATAGAACTAAGCCTGTAATAATACCTTCTACCGCACCTATCGCAAGATGAATAGGCTGCATCACACCAATGAATAAGTTCCATGGGAGTGCTGTAATACCTGATAATTCTGTTTCTACAACTACTGAGAAGGCACCTAATTGTAAAGAGATAATAGAACCTAAGATAGAGGCAATCATTAAGTTCTTCTTAGATAATTTTTTACTGATTATTGGCTTAAATATCAACATCGAAGAGATAAAGCATCCATAAAATGCCATATTCCATATATTACATCCTAGGGCAAGTAACCCACCATCCGCAAAAAGCAGACATTGTATTGCCAGTATACCTACCATCGTTAAGAAACCTGCATAAGGGCCAAGTAACGCTGTTAACATGAGTCCTCCTGTTAAGTGTCCTGAAGAACCTGTTCCTGGGATAGTGAAATTGATCATCTGGGCTGCAAAGACAAAGGCACCCATAACACCCATCATTGGGAGTTTCTGTGGATCATTTTCTTCTTCTAGTTTTTTAATTGAATAAATAGTCATTGCACCTGATGCCAGATACATCGTTGTCGCAACAGCAGGTGAGACTAGGGCGTCAGCCATATGCATATTATTTTTCCTCCAGTTTAATATCTTGACTACCACTTCTAAATCCTTCTAGATCAAGTGTTACATAGTCATATCCTAATTCTTTAATAAATAAGACAATCTCTTGACGTTTATCCATACATTTCATAAAAGCATCTTGATCAATTTCTAAACGTACTATGTCATTATGTATTCTTGCGCGTACATTATAGAAACCACATGCATGAAGATAATCTTCAATCTTTTCTACTTTACGCATTGCCTCATAATTAAGTAATGTATGATAAGGAAATCTTGTCGCAAGACAAGGTGAAGATGGCTTATTAGCCGCTTTTAAATCGTAAGTACCAGCCAATTCTCTAATTTCTTTTTTAGTCATATTAGCCTCTAAAAGTGGACTATGTAATCCTAATTCCTGAATTGCTTTGATACCAGGGCGATATTGTTTTAAATCATCGGCGTTTGTACCTTCAAGAATAGTAGAAACACCTAAACTATGTGCAAGTTCCTTCACTTTAGTAAACATATACTTCTTACATAAATAACAACGATCTACAGGATTATTCTCTATTCCTGCACCTTCTAATTCATCTACATGAATCACTTTATGAATAGCCCCTAATTCTTCAGCTATTCGCTTGGCTTCATCCGCCTCCATCACAGGATGAAGCGCTGTTTGAATAGTAACAGCATAGACATGCGTATGATATCTATTTGATGCTTCAACTGCCATTTTTAATAAGAGTGTACTATCTACGCCACCAGAAAAAGCAATCATAACATCTTCATGTAGATACTGATCAATGATGGCGACTAAATTCATAATAACTCCTTTCCAGCAATTGATAAACATCAATAATAGATAAATTATGTTTTTCACTTAATAACTTCGCACTTTCATATTCAGGATACGCTCTTTTCTCTCCATCTATATCTACCACCTTAAATACAGCATCACCAAGAGGAGTAGAAATTGTTTCAAAAGTTCTTTGAAGAACTGTACGTTCCATGTAAGTACGTCTAATGCCGATAGTGCTTGTTTCTTTAAAAATGATTGTTTCTAATTCTTTTCTTTTTTCTTCATCACATAATACATTGAGTAAGTAAGCAGGTCTGTTCTTTTTCATCATTACGGGAATATAATGAACATCTTTAGCACCATGAGACATTAACAACTCCATCACATGACCTAATACTTCTCCTGTACTATCATCAATATTTGTTTCTAGCTTACATACCTTATTGGTGCCTGGGATCTGTTTCAATCAACATTGCACGAAGTAAGCTTGGTCTTTCATAAGCACGCTTACCTGCCCCTATACCTGTCTTTTTAATTGTGAAGGTAGAAGGAAGTGTATGAGATGTCACAATAGACGCAGCAATGGCAGCGCCTGTAGGAGTCACTAATTCACCTTTGATTGTGTCAATATGAATAGGTAAATGATGACTCGATACAATATTATTCACTGCAGGAACTGGGATAGGAAGTGTTCCATGAGCACAATGTACAGTTCCTGTTCCTTCATAAATAACCGGGATATAGACTTCATCAATACCTAAATCATCAAAGCATACGGCTGCAGAAATAATATCTACAATAGAATCCACAGCACCTACTTCATGAAAATGGACTTCTTCAATAGAAGTGCCATGGGCTTTTGCCTCTGCTTCACCTAAAATAGTGAAGATCTTTTTAGCCAATTCTTTAGCATGATCTGTCATTTGTGCATGATCAATGATATGTAAAATATCATGCAAGTGACGATGTTCATGATGATGGTGATGTTCATGATGTGTATGTTCACCATATAAGTAGTTCATATCGTGATCATGATTATCATGATCCAAAATAACATTAAAATCGCAGACATCAAGTCCTGATTTATTGACTCTTGTGATTTCAGTTTTAAAACCTGTAAGAGGTAATGATGAAAGTACTTCTTCTAATACTTCTTTTGAAGCCCCTAGATCAAGTAAGCTTGCGACAAACATATCTCCACTTATTCCAGAATAACATTCTAAATATAATTGATTCATTTTGATTCTCCCGTTCTATTAATCTGAGTTGCGATATAACCTGCACCATAGCCATTATCAATATTCACTACCGCAATACCATTGGCACAAGAATTAATCATTGTAAGTAAAGCACTGACACCATGAAAGCTGGCTCCATAACCCACTGATGTAGGTACTGCAATAACAGGACAGTCTACTAAACCACCTATGACACTTGCAAGAGCTCCTTCCATTCCTGCCACCGCAATAATACATCGTGCTGATTGCAAGATATCTAGTTGAGATAATAAGCGATGAATACCACTCACACCTACATCATACAAACGTTCTACATGACTCCCAAAGAATTCAGCTGTCTGTGCTGCTTCTTCAGCCACATTAAGATCTGCTGTACCAGCACTACATACAACAATCTTCCCTTTATGTTCCTTTTCTTTTTCTATCTTAATAATATGTGATAATGGATCATATTCTAGTTCAGGAAATTCATTCTTTAAAAGTTCATATTGATGTATTGAGGCTCTAGTCCCAAATACTTCTCCCTGCACCTCATAAAGTCTTCTCACAATACCGACTAAGTGATCATCTGCTTTTTCCTGGCAATAAATCACTTCCTGAAAACCTGAACGTATTTCTCTATTTGTATCTAATTTCGCATAGCCTAATTCTTCAAAAGCTGATTTCTTAAAGAATTGTTCGGCTTCTTCTACAGATAGTTCTCCTGTTTTGACTTTTTCTAGTATTTCCTTTGTTTCCATACAATCACCACCTTTATTAGGGTAACATTAAACCCTAGTTTAGTGTCAAATGTTTTGTATATTCATTATACAATGAAGAAAAAAATAGTTCACAAGAAAACTTGCGAACTATCACTTTTCTAATAATTATTTTAAGATTGAATAAACTACTTCTCTCTACCTTCTATAGTCATTTTCACCAGACCAAGCACTGCTGCATATAATACTCCAGCCACTGGCCATATAATCCATGTGAACTTCCAGTTATTTGTCCAGAAACTCCATCCAAGATATATCGCGACTATCAAACACCAATAAGCACCCGAAAAAGCATCTGTCTTCTTTTTCAAATGTTTCTCTTCTATTGTATATTCCCCTTCCTGCAATAAAGTATCATAGCTAGACTTGATCATACCTGCACGAATAAGAATATTGACACCAATAGAAACAATAATAAGTAATAGACCTACAGATATACCACTCATATAATCTTCTACTTCCATTACACCTGCCATTATAGTAGGAATGACAGAAAGAATACAAAGTACTACTCCTATCGCAATATTCCTTGTGAATGTTGATTCATATTGTTCTCTTCTTTCACGTACCATTCCTGGTACACCATATTCTGTCTCAAAGATTTCTTTTTCTAAATGCTGCATATGCGACTCATGTAATCCATAATTCACAAATAGATAGACAGCTATTGCGACTAATACAAGAAGTAGTACTAAACTAAAACCTATAAGTATATGATCTTCTGTCATTGTACCTAATACTATAAGAGGTACAGGACTTAATATGCATAGACTTGTCGCATTGGCGACTATTCTTGAACCTTTACTTTTCATATCTAAATATTGATTGGCTTCTTCCATACTTACCTTGATTGTATTAGTTTCTGTATATTCATTGAGTGGTTCTTCTTCTATTTCATCCTTTAGTAAATAATCAGTAGTCACACCAAACAGTTCAGACATCTGAAGTATTCTTTGCAGATCTGGTATAGATCCTGCACTTTCCCATTTTGAAACAGCCTGCCTAGATACACCTAACTTATTAGCGAGTTCTCCCTGTGACCAGCCATTCTTTTTTCTTTCTTCTATAATCTTATCAGCAAGAATCATATTCTTCTCCTCCTTACATACAAAATATACCAATTATGGTAGCTTCCATCTACCAATTCAGGCTGAAAATATGTCAACCGGTGGTTGCAGGAGTTAAATATTTTATAAACTACAACATAATATGAGTCCAATTGTACCTATTACAACAAATAGAAGACCTATACCTGCTGATTTCTTTCTTTTGTTTATCAGTGTTCTTTGATGTTCATCCATATTCTTTATTGGATATTTTCTTCTTCTAAGTAAATAGAATAATAATCCATTTGAGTTATTTCCATTTATTGCAAGTAAACCCCATAGCCTAGGATGTTTAAGTCCTCGCGCTGAAGCATCTAATACAATCAACTTACATATTTGATATGTTGTTTCCATAGTTCCTACAAGAGTAATTGCCATACATATCACAAATAATATATTATTCATAGAATCCTCCTTATATACACTTAATAATTTGATACAACAATAATGATGAACTTACTACAGCTAAGCAGAATACAACAACTAGATAATACTTACTATCTGGCAAGAACATGCCTAATGTAATTAATAGAATCACAACAAATATATTCAATAATATTGCGCCTATCAATTGTTTACTGCTTCTTACTATATTTGTGCTTTCTTCTAGATGTTCGATCATTCTTTCATCTCCCTTTATAAGTTCATCAAGAGTAATAGAATAGAGATTACTTAGTTCTATAATGTTTATAATATCAGGATAAGACTTCTCATTTTCCCAATTAGAGATTGTCTGTCTTGAAACATTTATTTTTTCTGACACCATTTCTTGGGTAAGATGAGATTTGATACGTGCTTCTTTTAATTGTTTGCCTATTTCCATATCTTTACACTCCCTTTCGTGATTATCTTGTCATATAACTACTTTTATGTCTATCAAATATATTTGACATAGATAATTTATAGTGATAAACACAAAAAAAGACAACCTATTATAGCGTTGCCCACTTCTGGTAGAAGTAGTAATTTTATATCTCTTTTTGTCTTATTCTGGCTGATTCTTATTATTTTGTTTTCCCAGTCGATATCCTCAAATTTTAGATTCACTACATCGCCAGATCTTAAGCCATATTTTATTAAAAGCATAATCATTGCATATGCACCTTTACCTAGTGCGCTATTACAATCAATTGAACTTACAATTCTTTTTATTTCACCACTTGTAAAAATGAAAGGCAGTTTTTTATTTTTGATATATTTGATGTCAGGAATACATGAAACAATCTCTTTATCTATTTTACCTTATACAAGAAGGTAATTAAGAAATCGTCTTAGATGAACTTTATATTTGTTTATTAGTTTGTATATTAGGTTGTTGCTGTTGGTGTTATCATTATTTCCAGCTGATTTGAAAAATCCATACATTGTATCAGGCGTCAGGGTTTTAATATCATTGTCCTTCAAATAATCATTAAAGAGCTTCAATGAATTTTTATAACCATTGATTGTAAGTAGATTCAGCTTAAATTTTTTAGAAAGTTCATCATCTAAGAAATTATTAATATCTGTTGCTAAACCTCCTGAAATTTTTGGGTTATTAGATGGTCTGCCAACACGTAAGTAACCATTTTCCAAAAAGAAAATAAAGCTAGTTTCACCCCTTACTACATGATAATTAAAATATAGGAAACCCCTAGTTATTTTAAATTACCGAAAAAAAACGCATGGTGTGAACATGCGTTATTTAGTGGGTCTTTAATTTTTGTGGGGGTCAGACCTTAGCTCTAAATATTTGGGGGTCTTGGAAACAGCACCTTTAAATCTGTGGGGGTCACACTGTGGCTCCCACTTTTTTAGGTATTTTTGTGTAATTAAAAACCTTTCGCTGTATCATTAATTTGCTCATATAAAATCAAAGCGAAAGGAGATCACAAATTGGATAATGATCTAAGAATTATTTTAGGGGATTATGAATCCTTTGTACAGTCTCATACGACTGAAATCAATGAAAAAGAAGTGATTTATTGTATCACGCTTAAGAGAACCATTATCTCCTGTCCAGAATGCGGCAGTAGAATGAACATTAAGGACTATAGAAAATGTAAAGTCATACATAACATGATAAGAGGCAGGAACACTTCTCTAATACTCAAAAGAGAGGATCTTATAAGAAAAAGAATAAATACAACATTTAAATAGGAGTAATATGAGCGCGCTAAAGGGCAGTCATTTCTGACTGCCCTTTACAAGTGGAAACCCCCAATAATTTAAAGCGAGTTTTCTATTGACCCCCCTTAAAAATTAAAGTTTCTGTTTTTATCCATTTAATGTATAGCCCTGTGAGTAGTAAACGACTACTGGCATACCAGTTGTAATAGTATTGTACATAGTACCTGCAAAACTTACTGGAAGGTTAACACATCCATGAGAACCACTAGACACATAAAGATTACCACCAAAACTAGATCTCCAGTTTGCATCATGGAAACCAATACCTTTATTAAATGGCATCCAATAACTTACAGGAGATTCATAAGGATACTTACCTGTAGCAGGATCCTTAGTACCTCTTAATACTCTATTACGTTCTTTAGAATAAATATAATATGTACCAGCTGGAGTATAACGATCATTTGTCATCTTACCTGATACACAATCTGACTGAAGAACACACTGACCATTCTTATAAATCCATAGATGCTGACGAGATAAGTCAACTTCAACATAATTACCACCAAGACCATAATTCTCAGTAGACTGTTCCTTAGCACTATAAGCAGGAGCTCTCTTAACATCCTTACCAGCATTTAAATCTTCTTTAATCTTAGCGATTTCTTCTGTCTGATTCATCTTATAACCATAAGTACCACCATCTACAGTTCTTACACCTAAACCTGTTGCATTAAATGTATGTGTCTTACCAACAGTATTGGCTTTAACTGCAAGTGTATAAATAAAGTTCTTCATACGTTTATTCCAGATTTCTTCGTTATAGCTATAAGTACCATCTTCATTCTTAACAAGCCATGTTAACATTTTTTCATTATTTAAGACTTCACTCTGATTGTTAGGTAGTTCATAAGTAATAGAAGTCTTTAAATATTTCTTTAATGTTTCAGCTTCAGCTTTAACAGTTTCAGTTGTTTTTCCAGGAACCTTATATGCATCCTTTACTTTAGCAACATTTAAACTAGTTTTCTGAAGACTAACAGCTTTATTCACTGCTTCATAAACAGTTTCCTTATTTAAGCTATTTCCAGCTTTTTCCTTTTCTACAGTAAAAGTACCATTTTCATACTTCATACGTGCATCTGTAGGAGCTGTCTGGTTTTCATCCTTTAACTGATTCTTTCCATAAAGAACAGTCTTTAACATATTTTCATCATAAGAAGTTTTAGTCTGAATAGTTTTCTTATTTCCCTTATGATTAAATAAGTAGTTCTTGAACCATGTGAATGAATCCTGTTTCTTCAACAACGCTTCAACCTGTCCATCAGGAACATAACTCATATTGATTTCTTTTGCTGAAATAGTTTCGGTAGTCTTATTTCTAAACTTCATTTCTAAAGTGTAGTTTAACTGATTTTCAGCAATCTTCTTTTCTGCATCTGCAACACTTAACTTACCTACATTTACATCATTGATATATGTAGAAGGCAAGAAGCGATCACTATAAGCTGTACCCATATGATGAATATAGAGGAATACTGATAATCCAAGAATCACGAGTACAGATACAATAATTACAATAATCTTATTTCTTTTCTGCAAATTTGTCATGTTATCTTTCTCTCCCTTACACTACCCCTTCTAATTCAATGATTATAGCAAACATTTGTAAAAAGGTAAATCAAGATTTGTGAAATGACTTAAAAATACACAACTTGTACAAAAGAAGTTAGTTTTAACTTATTTATTTGTGAATAAATATTGCATAAATAGTGAGGTGTGATTATTAGTACGTTGTGTGTAGTGACAAAGAATGTACAGAAATGTGTGTAGGTGATTCGAAAATAGTCTCTCTTAAATAAGCAATTCTTCAAATATTGGAGTATTAAATAGTATGGAGGATGTGACTATATGGCAATACCAACAAGTATTAAAACATTATTATCTGGCGATGTTGTTGAATGGGCAAGAATTGAATTGAAACAAACTTGGGATCCAGCAGCATCTTTGAAAACTATATGTGCATTTGCGAATGATCTTGATAATTGGGGCGGTGGATATATTATTATTGGAGTGCAAGAGGTTAATGGAAGACCCATTTATCCGCTAAAGGGAGTACCACCTGAAAAATTAGATTCTTTCCAGAAAAATATTTTTGCGAAATGCAAACTTCTTAGACCGTCTTATACACCGATAATTAGTGTTGAAAAATATCAAGGTAAGTATTTTATTGTAATATGGTGTCCAGGTGGTGATAATAGACCATACTCATCGCCAAAGACGATGGAGAGAAATAATAAAGAGAGAATACATTACATTCGTAAAGCTTCAAACACTGTGGCACCATCTGATGATGAAGAAAAGGATTTATTTAATCTAGCAAATAGGGTGCCGTTTGATGATAGAGTAAATCATCAAGCAGAAATAACTGATCTGAATATAACTTTGATTCAGAATTATCTGAGAGAAATAGGAAGTTCGCTATATGAGAAATCATTAATTGGAGACTTTACAGAATTATGCAGTGATATGAACATCATAAGTATACTTCCAGAATATGTAAAACCAAAAAATGTTGGATTAATGTTTTTCTGTGCACAACCGGATAAATTCTTTCCATTCACTCAGATTGATGTTGTTCAATTTCCAGATGGATTAGGTGGGGATAATATAATAGAAAATACATTTAAAGGACCGATTCATCATCAACTTAGAGAAGCGTTACAATTCATAAAAAATTCAATCGTGAGTAAAAAAATAGTTAAAAGTGCAGATAAAGCAGAATCTGATTGGGTTTTTAATTATCCGTATGCCGCATTAGAAGAAGCACTTGCGAACGCAGTTTATCACCGTGCGTATGATATTAGGGAACCTATTGAGGTAAGAGTTGAAAAAAATATGATTGAAATAGTAAGCTTTCCTGGACCAGATCGCTCGGTGACACAAGAAGGGTTGAAACAGTATAAAGTATCTAATCGTAGATATAGAAATCGTCGAATAGGGGATATTCTTAAGGAACTGCATTTAACTGAAGGGAGAAATACAGGTTTTGGAAAAATTTTAAGTGCACTTGAAGAAAATGGGTCTCCAAAACCTGAATTTGAGACAGATGAAGGACATAATTATTTTATTACAAGGTTATTTATACATAAAGCGTTTATGAAACAGGGGCAAAAAGGAGCCGAAGTTGGACCAAAAGGAGCTGAAGTTGATTCAAAAGGAGCCAAAGTTGAGCCAAAAGGAGCCAAAGTTGGCCAAAAAGGGGTCGAAGTTGAGCCAAAAGGAGCCAAAGTTGAGCCAAAAGGAGCCAAAGTTGGCCAAAAAGGAGCCAAAGTTGGCCAAAAAGGAGCCGAAGTTGATCCAAAAGGAGCCGAAGTTGGCCAAAAAGGAGCCAAAAAAGGAACCGAAAGAAGTTTAGAGATACTTAATAGAATGAGAGAAAATCCTTTTGTAACACAGGTTAAGTTGATGGAAGAATTCAATCTATCCAGAAAACAGATTCAAAACATCATTCAATATTTGCGTTTAAATGGGTTAGTAGAAAGAGAAGGCTCTAATAGAAGTGGTAAATGGATAGTGAAGAAATAATATATTACTACATTTTCTGCACTGTATGATATTAGAAAAACATTGTATATATCGATGTTATTTTGATTGCTGATGAGAGTAACTGTTAAACACATTAACAAGTTACTTTTTTTCATAGTTATTTAATATGTGTTATAATGTGGTCAAAGCGAGGTAATGCTATGAAGATATATTATGAAGTACATGGAAATGGTTATCCGATTATCTTATTACATGGTAATCAGGAAAATAGAAAAATATATGATCAATTAATCAAGGATTTAGAAAACGATTATCAATTAATCGCAATGGATTCACGTTATCATGGTAAATCTATTAAGAGTGGTCCTTTAACACTAGACCGTATGGCTCAGGATGTGATGGATGTCGCAAATGAACTAGATTTAGAAGCATATGATGTCATTGGGTTTAGTGATGGTGCGAATATCGCACTTACACTTGCAGGAAAAGATGACCGTTTAAAACATATGGCACTTCTTTCACCTAATGCCACTCCTCAAGGTATTAAATGGTATTATCGACTCCATATGTATATGACATTACTCTTATTGCCAATATTCTGTATATATGATAAGAGATCAAGAACACGTTTTAAACTCATTTCATTTATGACAAAAGAGCCACATTTTACTGCAGATTACTTATCAGAACTCAAGATTCCAGCTTTATTACTATCTGGTGAACACGATGTCATCAAGGATTCTGATTTCACATTTATTCAGTCATCATTGCCTTATTGTGTACATAAGGTGATTAAAGGTTCGCCACATTTCTTATTAGGTGATCAATATGATAAAACATTAAGAGAAATAAGGGGGTTTTTATATGCCTGTCATCACGAAGCATAATGTATTAGATATAAAGAATGTTGTGTTTGGGGAAGGAACACCTAAGATTTGTCTTCCTATTGTAGATACAACTAAAGAAGATATTATTGGTACTTTAGATTCTTATAAGGATTTAGATTATGATGTAGTAGAAATTAGGCTTGATTTCTATGAAGGATTAAAAGAAGGACATTTGACAGATGCATTAGAAGAAATCAAAAAACATACAGATAAACTTGTATTAGGTACAATCCGTACTGTGAGTGAAGGAGGAGAAGGAGAACTTACTTCTCTAGAGTATATGCATTGTATTAAAGAAATCTGTGATGCACATGTAGAGCTAGTAGATATAGAATTATCGCAGGGCTATGAATCTGTGATGGAACTTGTCCAATATGCACATAAGAAAGGTGTTCATGTTATTATGAGTGAACATCATTTTGATGAAACACCATCAAGAGAAGATATGCAGGAAACACTAGAAAAGATGGAAATATTAGGGGCTGATTTACCTAAACTTGCTGTTATGCCAAAAAGTAAAGAAGACCTATTAACACTTTTAGAAGTCACTCTTTATTCAAGCCAGCGTTTAGGAAAACCTATTATTACTATGTCCATGGGTAAACTAGGACGCTTGTCACGTATGATGGGCGAATACTTTGGTTCATGTATGACCTTTGCGACAGCTAAGGATGCGAGTGCACCAGGACAGGTTCCTCTTGATGATTTAAAGAAAGTATTAGAGGTTCTACATGATTAATTTAGATCATGCGAAAAAGGCATTTGATAATTATGTCAATCGTTATGATCTCTCTATCCCACATATACATCTTAAATATGTGCATTCTTATAAAGTAATGGATGTTATGGGTGAACTATGTGATATGAAAGGTAAAACTGAAGAAAAAGACTTATGTCTATTGATCGGCCTATTACATGATATAGGTCGTTTTGAACAGTTTCGCCTATATCATTCTTTCCTAGATAGAGAAACAGTAGATCATGCAATGTATTCTTCACATATATTATTTGAAGAGGGACTTATTAGAGAGTTCATAGAAGAAGATACATATGACACAATTATTAAAAATGCTATAGAACAGCATAATAAATACAAAGTAGAAGAAGGCTTTAGTGAAGAAGAACTCTTTTACATACATATGATTAGAGATGCAGATAAATTAGATCATTTTCGTGTTAAAGATGTAGAAAAGGATATAGTCTTACTAGGTGTGACTTATGAGGAAGCAGGAAAAGAATCTATAACTGATGAAGTCTATCAACAGTTCTGTAAACATCAACTTATTTATGCTCCTACAAGAAAAACACATTTAGACATGTGGATTTCTTATATTGCTTTTATATTTGATCTTTATTTTGATGAAAGTAAATCATATATTGAAAAAAATCACTATATTGAAAGAAGCTTTGATAAAATAAAAATAGAAGATCTAGAGATATTAAAGAAATATCGAGCGTTAGAAAAATGCGCACTAGAGTATATTAAAGGAGGATGCGTATGAGTTTACCAAAGGATTTCCTATGGGGTGGTGCTTTAGCGGCTCACCAGTTTGAAGGCGGTGTATTAGACACTACTAAAGGTTTGAGTGTTGCTGATATAATGACAGGCGGAAACGTATCAACACCACGTGTGATTACTGATGGAGTAAAGGAAGGATTATATTATCCAAACCACATCGGTATTGATTTCTATCATCATTACAAAGAAGATATCAAGCTATTCGCAGAAATGGGCTTTAAATGCTTTAGAACATCTATTGCCTGGACAAGAATCTTCCCATTAGGTGATGAAGAACAGCCTGATGAAGAAGGTTTACAGTTCTATGATGATGTATTTGATGAATTATTAAAATATGGTATTGAACCAGTCATCACATTATCTCACTTTGAAATGCCTTATCATCTTGCCAAGGAATATGGCGGATTCATGAACAGAAAGACTATTGATTTCTTTGTAAAGTTCGCAGAAGTATGTTTCAAGAGATACAAAGATAAAGTTAAATACTGGATGACTTTCAATGAAATCAATAACCAGATGAACTATAAGAATGATATTTTTGGATGGACTAACAGTGGTGCTCATTTTGGAAACTATGATAATCCAGAAGAAGCGATGTACCAGTGTGGTCATTATGAATTAGTAGCCAGCGCAAAGGCAGTGAAGATTGGTCATGAAATCAATCCTAACTTCTTAATCGGTAATATGATTGCAATGGTTCCTATTTATCCATTCTCTTGCCGTCCAGCAGATATGGTATTATCTACTGAAATGATGCATCAGAGATGGTTCTTCTGTGATGTACAGTGCCGTGGTCATTATCCACGTTATGCCTTAAAGATGTTTGAAAACAAAGGCTTTAACTTAGATATCACTGAAGAAGATAAAGAAGCTTTAGCTGCAGGTACAGTAGATTATATCGGATTCTCTTATTACATGACTAATACTGTAGACTCTACAGCACATAAAGATGTTTCTAAATCTTTAGATGGATCTAGTGAACATTCTGTGGCTAACCCATTCATTAAAGTATCTGACTGGGGATGGGCAATCGATCCAGAAGGTTTACGCTATGCATTAAATCAGATGTATGAAAGATATGAAAAACCATTATTTATTGTAGAAAATGGTTTTGGTGCGATTGATAAGAAGGAAGAAGATGGCAGCTGTCATGACCCATATCGTGTAGATTACTTAAGAGCACATATTGAACAGATGAAGAAAGCTGTAGAAATTGATGGTGTAGACTTAATGGGTTATACACCATGGGGCTGCATTGACTGTGTCTCTTTTACTACAGGTGAAATGAAGAAACGTTATGGCTTTATCTATGTAGATCGTAACAACGATGGAAGCGGTACACTAGAAAGAAGTAAGAAAGATTCATTTGACTGGTATAAGAAAGTTGTTGCAAGCAATGGTGAAGATTTAGGTTAATTCGCTTTCAACATTGCGAAAAAAAGAAACCCATGAGAAATGCTTGACATTAGGCTCATGGGTTTTTATACTGTTTAAGGGTAAACATTCTTGATGTTTATCAATAATTAAAAAAACGTTGATAAATTCAACATTTTTTCATGTTAATAAATTATTGATGAGATATTTTTTTATCTCAAGCATATTAGTTGCATATGCAACTAATTTAGACTAATATAGAATTAGAAAAAATCTATTAGGTATTTCATCCTAATAGATTTTCTTATGAGGAGGGTAAATAACATGGAGGTAATCAAGAGAGATGGCTCAAAGGTAGCTTTTGATGGAAGTAAGATTGAAAATGCGATTTTAAAGGCTATGCGCTATGGCAGCGGTATTGTGAAACCTGAAATTGCATCTAAAATCTCACATGAAATTGAAGACTGGCATAAATCAAGTGGAGCAGCATCTATCAGCATTTATCGTATTGAAGGACAGGTTTTTGAAAAGTTAATTGAAAAAGGAGAAGTACTTACTGCCAAGGCTTATGAAGGCTATCGTAAGGTAAGAGAATTCCAGAGAGAAACTAATACAATTGATAATGCGATTTATGGTATTGTCAATCAGACTAATAAAGAAGCAATGGATGAAAACTCTAATAAAGATGCGACTGTATTAGCTACTCAGAGAGACTTAATTGCTGGTGAATTCTCTAGAGACTATTGCCGCCGTTTATTATTACCACCAAAGATTGTACAGGCACATGATGATGGTATTATTCATTTCCATGATATGGATTACTATATCCAGAATATGCATAACTGTGATCTAGTAAACTTAAAGGATATGTTTGCGAATGGCACAGTTATTAATGATAAATTGATTGAAACACCTAAGTCTTTACAGACAGCTTGTACTGTTGCAACTCAGATTGTTCAGCAGGTTGCTAATGGTCAGTATGGAGGACAGACAATCTCTATCTCTCATTTAGCACCTTATGTACGTGTATCATATAAGAAACATTTAAAGGCTGTAAGAAAAGAAGGCAAAGAAGTAGGTATTGATTATACTGAGGAACAGATTGAAAAGATCGCAAAGTCTCGTCTTCATGAAGAAATCAAAGCAGGTGTACAGACTATCCAGTATCAGATCAATACATTCTCTACTACAAATGGTCAGGCTCCATTCTTATCTATTTTCATGTATTTAAGAGAAGAACCAGACTATATTGAAGAAACAGCTTTATTAATTGAAGAAATCTTAAAACAGAGATATATCGGTATGAAGAATCCTGTGGGTGCTTATGTCACTCCAGCATTCCCTAAATTACTTTATGTATTAGATGATAATAATGTGCCTGATGATTCACAGTATCGTTATTTAACAGATTTAGCGGTTAAATGTGTATCTAAGCGTATGATGCCTGATTTCATCAGCGCAAAGATCATGAGAGAAAACTATGAAGGACAAGTATTCCCATGTATGGGATGTCGTTCATTCTTATCTCCATGGAAGAATGAAAAGGGTGAATACCAGTGGTATGGTCGTTTTAACCAGGGTGTAGTTACACTTAACTTAACTGATGTTGGTTTATCAGCTAATAAGAATATGGATTCATTCTGGAAGATTCTAGATGAACGTTTAGATTTATGCTATGAAGCATTGATGTTAAGACACGAAAGCTTAAAGGGTACTCCTTCAGATATTTCTCCAATTCATTGGCAGTATGGTGCCATTGCAAGATTAAAACCAGGAGAAAAGATTGATTCATTATTAGATACTTGTTATTCTACATTATCATTAGGTTATATTGGTTTATATGAATGTGTAGTGGCATTAATTGGGCAGTCTCATACTACTGAAGAAGGCGATGCATTAGCTCTTGAAATTATGCAGAAATTAAGAAATACATGTGATAAGTGGAAGAAGGATACAGGTTTAGGATTTGCCTTATATGGTACTCCTGCAGAATCAACTACTTATACATTAGCACGTGCATTAAAGAAGAGATTTGGTATCGTCCCTGGTGTAACAGATAAAGACTATATTACTAACTCTTATCATGTCAATGTAAGAGAACATATTGATGCATTCTCTAAATTAGGCTTTGAAGCGAAGTTCCAGAAGATTTCTTCTGGAGGGGCTATTAGTTATGTAGAAGTGACTAATATGACAAATAACTTTGATGCCATGAAAGAATTAATTAACTATATGTATGAAACAATCCAGTACGCTGAAATCAATACTAAGTCTGATTATTGTCAGGAATGTGGTTTCTCTGGAGAAATCTTATTAGATGAAAACAATGAATGGTATTGTCCTAACTGTGGTAATAGAAACCATAAGACTTTAAATGTATGTCGTAGAACATGTGGTTATCTTGGTGATAACTTCTGGAATAAGGGACGTACACAGGAAATCAAAGAACGTTTTGTACATTTAGACAATAGAGTATATCAGGAAAATAACTAAGAAAGGCCTTGAGAGATAACCATGTAATGTGGACCCCGTGTCAAGGACATTAAATAAAAAGGCGCTTAAAAATGATTAG
>OLOZ01001051.1_pt1 | contig 20817 bp, 18 predicted proteins | sample 1673021 | NCBI WGS metagenome assembly OLOZ01 (sample SAMEA3136747, study PRJEB25190) | human gut metagenome | biome: human gut; feature: human-associated habitat; material: faeces | place: Austria | collected 2013 | reverse complement strand
AATATGCTCTGATGAAAGTCGGGACAGAAGTATTATCTGTGTGGTGGAAAGTCCTAAAGATGTTGTAGCTATGGAGAAGATCAGGGAATACAGAGGATATTACCATGTTCTTCACGGCGCTATTTCTCCTATGGATGGAGTAGGCCCTGATGATATAAACCTCAAAAGTCTGATAGTCAGACTTCAAAATGAGGAAGTAAAAGAGCTGGTGATAGCTACCAATCCAAATATCGAAGGGGAAGCGACAGCTATGTATATCGCCAGACTTATAAAGCCTTCCGGAATAAGAGTTACAAGGATAGCTCATGGTATTCCTGTAGGAGGAGATCTGGAATATGCTGATGAGGTAACTCTTCTTAAGGCTATGGAGGGAAGGCGGGAACTATAATAAAGCCTGTGAGTTGTAATAAATTGTACATACCTGAAATATATTTAAGAGACGAGATTTATTGTCTCTTATTTTTTATCATCAGGAGGTAGATTATAATGGATTTCGGAATGGAAGCAGGCATATTTCTGGCATATACAGCGGGTCTGATGCTTATTTATTTTTTTGGAAAGATACTCATTGTTCCTATTAAAAGTCTTATCAAACTATTGTTCAACGGTGTCATGGGAGGCATATTACTCGTTGTTATAAATTTGATCGGAGGATTTGCGGGGCTTTCCGTACCCGTGAATTTTATTACCGTATTTATAGCAGGACTTTTGGGAGTTCCCGGTATAGCAGGGCTTTTAATATATTTTTCTTTATTTTAGATAAAATGCCCGAGTATAATAAAAAGCGGATCATATCTTAGTCGTCTGTGTATTTAGAAGTTTTATGGCTTCCGAGGCAGCTGCTGCCCCGTCGGAGGCAGCGGTCACTAACTGTCTCAGCTCTTTTGACCTGCAGTCTCCGGCTGCGAATACCCCGATTGTACGAGTTTTACAGGTTTCATCCGCAATGATATATCCGTTTTCGTCAAGATCCGTTATATTGGAAAATGAGCTGTTCTGAGGTATTTGACCTATAGCTGTAAACAGACATTCTATTTCAAGAACTTCGGCGAAAGTTTCCTGAGAATGTCCGTTTTCGACGTTTTTATAGGATTGTTCGTAACTGCTGCCGGAAATTGGATCAGAAGACTTCCTTTCTGTGAGGATCTCTATTTTTTCAAGAAAATCTTTTCCATGAAGCCCGATTACCTTTGTATTGAATAAAATTTTTATATTTTTTGATTCAAATACACGTTTCTGAAGTGTATTTTCTCCGGAAAATTTGTCGCGCCGATGTATCAGGTAAACTTCTTTACATAGAAGGGAGAGGTAGAGAGCTTCTTCCAGAGCTGTATTTCCGCCTCCCACAACGGCTACGGTTTTATTTTTATAAAAGGCTCCGTCACATGTAGCGCAGTATGAGATTCCTTTTCCGATAAATTTTTCTTCTCCCGGAAGTGAGAGAGCCCTGTTTTTTGTTCCCACGGCTATTATGGCTGTCCTACATTTATAAGAATCTTTCTTCCCCTCTATGATTATTATGCTATCTTCGGTTCGGACAGATAATACGTCATCATTTGCTTTATCAGCGTTCATTCTGTCAATTTGCTGATAAAGGTCAAGAGCAAATGAATATCCCTTTATCGATGAAAGACCCGGATAGTTTTCTATTTCAGATGTGGAAATTATTTGACCTCCGAAAACGCTTCTTTCTATGATCAGTACATCTTTACCTGATCGGCATCCATAAATAGCAGCAGTCATTCCTGCTATGCCTCCGCCTATGATTGTTATATCGTAGATTTTTTTCAAAATATTACCTCCATAAATAAGACAAAATTGCCTTGATTTTTTAATGATTTTGCGAAATAATTGTTATACTCCGAAACACAAATAAAAAGGAGTTTTCAGAGTATTCCGCATATTGGTTTATGCTTGATTATTGCATATATATATATGTATAATAAACATGATAATTTATCTCACCAGTTATTTTTTATTAGGAGGATTATATGGGCACTATACTTTTTCTTATTGGTTTTCCAATAATTATTGCCTTGATTCTTTTAGTAAGTAAAGAGGATAAGGTCAGAGACATAGTAGTAAAGATCGCCGCATTTGTGATTGCGGCCACTGCTATCGTCGTGGCTGTCCAGTATTTCAAATCAGGCGGAACTACATTTGCGTTCCATAATGAAATTGTTAATTATGTTATGATGGGTATTGAAGCGCTGCTTGCGCTGTATATCGTCATCATAGGCATAAAACACAAGAAATATCTGGCATCACTTTTTGCTATCATCCAAACACCTTTGCTGATTGGTTTGAACTTACTAAAGCTCATGGCATTGAAGTCCAGAACAACATGTACGTTGACAGACTTTCGATAATCATGATTTTGATTATTGGTATTATTGGCTCTTTGATAACCGTTTATGCGTTGGGATACATGAAAGATTTCCAGCATCATCATTCCGATGAAAAAGACAGGAGACCTTGGTTCTTTTTTGTAATGTTTATTTTCCTTGGAGCGATGATCGGTCTGGTAACTTCCAACAACATGATCTGGATGTATTTCTTCTGGGAGATTACCAGCTTATCTTCATTCTGGCTTATCGGCTTTACAAAGACGAAAGAAGCTACAAACAATGCATTCAGAGCATTAATAATGAACCTTCTCGGCGGACTGGGATTTGCTGTAGGTATCGTTATACTGGGAACTGTATTTGGAACCATTGAACTAAATACTATGATTATGATCGGATCTGTTTACGGTGATCTTATTGCTATTCCTGCAGCGTTCTTTGCTTTCGCAGGTATTACAAAGGCTGCTCAGATGCCGTTTAACAGTTGGCTGCTGGGAGCTATGGTAGCGCCTACGCCTACATCTGCTCTGCTTCACTCATCAACTATGGTAAAAGCAGGCGTATTTATGATAATAAAATTGTCCCCTGTTTTAGGAATGGGAAACTTTGCAGGAATTATGACTATGATGGTCGGCGGAATAACATTCCTTCTGGCAACATTTGCAGCCGTATCTCAGAGCAATGCGAAGAGAGTCCTTGCTTATTCGACTATTGCTAATTTGGGTTTGATAGTAACATGTGGAGGCATAGGAACTGCCGAAGCAGTATGGGCAGGCATTATGCTAATAATATTTCACGCTGTTACAAAATCGCTGCTGTTCCTGTGTGTTGGAACTGCGGAACATAATATCGGCAGCAGAGATATCGAAGATATGGATGGTTTGTTTGTAAGAATGCCTAGACTGGCAGCATTTATGATGATCGGGATAGCGGGTATGTTCCTTGCTCCTTTCGGTATGCTGATTTCAAAATGGGCAGCAATGACATCATTTGTTGATTCAGGGAATGTGATACTCGTAGGTATAATCTGTTTCGGCAGTGCTGTCACAGCGTTCTACTGGATCAAATGGATGGGTAAACTTTCAGCTATTGTTGCAAATGAAAAGAACATACAGCAGAACGTACATAAAGAGGAATGGTTTGTTCAGGGTACGCTGGTAGTGCTTACTATATTGGTATGTCTTATATTCCCTCTCGTTTCCATGTATATGCTGGTTCCTTATCTGGAAGGTGTGTTCGGAGGCTTGGCATCAGCAGTTCTTTCGTCTAACAATATGATAATAATGGTAGTTATGCTCGTATTCATCATACTCATTACAGGATTCTGCTTTGGAAAATCCAAGAAAAAGATTGTTCCGATATACCTTGCAGGTGTTAATGAAGGGGATAACAGAACTTATAAAGGATCAATGGGTAAGGATGTTCAGTTCTCATTGAGAAACTGGCATATGGACAAATACTTCGGAGAAAAGAAGATGAATCTTATCGGCGGTATATTGACTACTGCCATGATAATAATAGGACTTGGCATAATGATAGGAACGCTTGTCAGCCTGTTGGGAGGTGTTGCATAATGATTATTAAAACAATAATATCTGTGATTGCATACCTGATTCTGGCTCCTCTGGCAGGAGGACTTCTGGCAGGTCTCGACAGAAAACTTTCTGCAAGAATGCAGAGAAGAGTGGGTCCGCCTATTCTTCAGCCTTTCTACGATGTACTGAAGTTGTTTGAAAAGGAAAAGCAGACGGTAACGAAAGTACAGGATTATTATGTAATGCTGTTTGTGATTTTCGTGATGGCATCGGGAGCTATATTCTTTGCAGGGGGTGATTTGCTTCTTGTAATATTTACGCTGACTATAGCAAGCGCATTCCTGATAATAGCTGCGTTTTCATCCAATTCACCTTATGCTCAGGTTGGAGCAGAAAGAGAACTTCTGCAGATGATGGCATATGAGCCTATGGTATTGATGACTGCTATTGGTTTCTACATGTACTGCGGAAGCTTTACCGTGTCGGATATTATCGGCGGAACATCAATGCCGTTCCTTCCGCTTATCGGTATTTTTGCGGGGTTTGTATTTATACTGACTATTAAGTTCAGAAAATCTCCGTTTGACCTGAGTATGTCACACCATGCTCATCAGGAATTGGTAAGAGGTCTCACTACAGAATTTTCCGGAAGAACATTAGGATGGATTGAGATTTCGCACTGGTATGAAAACATTTTCCTGCTGGGATTTGTGTTCCTGTTCTTTGCCAACGGTACAGTTTGGGGAACTATTATAGGCGTAGTTGTAGCTATAGTAGCGTACTTCTTCGAAGTTCTCATTGATAACAGCTTTGCGAGAATGAAGTGGCAGTTTGCTTTTAAGGCGGCGTGGATAGTTGCTCTTGTCTGCGGCGTGATCAATATTTTCGTATTGTATTTGATAGTGTAAAGGAGGTGTGGAAATGTCATATATTGCGAAATCACCATGGGTCATACATTATGATGGATCCAGCTGCAACGGATGTGATATAGAAGTCTTGGCATGTCTTACACCTATGTATGACGTGGAAAGATTCGGTATAATAAATACGGGAAATCCTAAACATGCGGACGTATTTCTTGTAACGGGATCCGTTAACGAACAGAATAAAGATGTTGTAAAACAAATATACGAACAGATGCCTGAGCCCAAGGTAGTTGTAGCTGTTGGAATATGTGCATGTTCTGCGGGAATTTTCAAGCAGTGCTATAATATTATGGGCGGTGTTGACAGTGTTATACCGGTAGATGTTTATGTTCCGGGATGCGCTGCAAGACCTGAAGCTATAATAGATGGTGTAGTGAAGGGTTTGGCTGTTCTTCAGGAAAAGAGAGATAATATGAAGAAACTCGGAATATCTGAAGAAAAGACTGAAGAAGGAGGGGAGAACTGATGAGTGAGAGAGTAGACGTTAAACAGAACTTTACACCTGTAGAACTTTCCCAACTTCTTACAAAAGTTAAGGACTTGAAAGATGAAGGCTATAGATTTGCGCAGGCATGCGCTACTGTGGTAGATGATAAATTTGAAATATTGTATTCTTTTGATAAGGAATATAAGTTATTGAATTTAAGATTGGTTATTTCCCAGGGAGAAGAAGTAGAAAGTATAACAGGAATATATTGGCCTGCATTCATATATGAAAATGAAATGCGCGACCTGTTCGGCATTCAGTTCAATCATATGGAACTGGATTATCAGGGCAACTTCTTTAAAGTTGCTGAACCTACTCCATGGAGTCCGAAGAAATAGGAAAGGAAGGTAATGATATGGGTAAGAAAACTATAATTCCTTTCGGACCACAGCATCCGGTACTTCCCGAACCTGTTCATATCGATTTAGTGGTTGAAGATGAAACGGTTGTGGAAGCTATCCCGTCTATCGGATTTATCCATAGAGGATTGGAAAAGCTAGTGGAAAAAAGGGACTATACCCAGATGGTATATGTTATAGAACGTATTTGCGGTATCTGTAGTTTCGGACATGGTTGGGGTGCGGCTTCAGCTATAGAAGGAGCTATGAACGTAAAGGTTCCCGAGAGAGCAGAGTATTTGAGAACTATACTTCATGAATTGTCAAGACTGCACAGTCATTTGCTGTGGCTCGGCTTGCTGGCAGATGCATTTGGATTTGAGAGTTTGTTCATGCACTGCTGGAGAATAAGAGAGACTATACTGGATATTCTCGAGAAAACTACAGGCGGCAGAGTTATTTTCTCTATCTGCAAAGTAGGTGGTCTTAGAAAAGATATAGATAATGAGACTCTTAGGGAAATTTCAGAAACGCTGGAAGGTATCAAGGCGGAATTAAAAGATATAACTACAGTGTTTATAGAAGATGATTCTGTTAAAAACAGATTGTGTGGTGTCGGAGTGTTATCTAAAGAAGATGCTATCGAATTGTGTGCTGTAGGCCCTGTTGCAAGAGGATCCGGTGTAGGTCAGGATATGAGAATGACAGATAATCATGGTGTTTATAAAGATCTGGATTTTGAACCTGTGGTTGAAGAAGCAGGAGACTGTTATGCAAGATGTAAGGTTAGAATTGGCGAAGTATTTCAGTCAATAGAGCTGATAAAGAAAGCTGTAGATAAAATTCCTGATGGTCCTGTGGATGTTCCTGTGAAAGGTAATGTTGAGGGCGAATATATGGTAAGACTTGAACAGCCTAGAGGCGAGGCTTACTACTATGCTAAAGGAGCCGGAACTAAATTCTTACAGAGAATGCGTGTCAGAACACCGACCAATATGAATATTCCTGCATTGGTTAAAATTCTGCAGGGCTGTGATTTGGCAGATGTGCCTATGATGGTACTTACGATTGACCCTTGTATAAGTTGTACAGAAAGGTAGGTGAGAGTTAATGGGAGCTTTTAAAATTGCAAAGACAGTATTGAAAAGCGCATTCAAAAAGCCTGCGACTCTCATGTATCCTGTAGTGGAAAGAGAATGGCAGGAAAGGACAAGAGGCAGCATCGACATCGAAGCTGAAAAATGTATCCTTTGCGGTATATGTTCTAAAAGATGTCCGGCGGATGCTATAAATGTAGACAGAAAAGGCGGAAAATGGGAGATTCACAGAATGCAGTGTGTTCAGTGCGGAGAATGTGTTGAAGCCTGCCCTAAGAAGTGCCTTGAAATGAATCCTAAATATACAGAGCCGGGTGCCGAAAAGGTTATTGATATCGTTGATGTCGAGGTTAAAAAGCCTGCTCCTAAAGCTGATAAGGAAGACGGTAAAAAGAATGACGACAAGAAAACGGATAGCAATGCAGTAGAAGCATCAGATGATGACAAGCTTGTATGTGATCTTGATGCCTGTGTTTACTGCGGATTGTGTGCTAAAACTTGCCCGTGTGATGCATTAGAGGTTGACAGAAAGGCCAAGGTATGGAAAGTTGACGATGATGCTTGTGTAAAATGCGGAGCATGTGTAGATAAATGCCCTAAGAAGTGTTTGTCCATAGGAGCGCCTTCTGATACAGCAGCTTCGGAAAATGAAGAAGCGGAGCAGGATGCTGAACCTGTTGCTAAATCCGTTCCTGTAGTAGATGAGGAAAAATGCGTTTATTGTAATATGTGTGCCAATGAATGTCCTTCTGAGGCTATTTCAGCGGAGATTGACAACTGGACTCTTGAAGAAGAAAAATGCGTAAGCTGCGGAGCATGCGTAGATGTTTGCCCTGCTGACGCCCTTACGATGGAGACCGTAAAATAAGAGTTAACAATAATCGGTAAAGTATTGTGATATGCAGACAGGGTTAGCCCTGTTTGCATATTTTTTCTGTAAAAATCTTGACATTGACAGCGTTGTAATATACAATTATTTAGCGACTTTGTGTGAATAATCAAATAAGGGCAGGTGCTGCTCTTACTTTAAGTTAAACGGAGGACAGATAAAATGAGAGTAAAAGTTACACTTGCTTGCACAGAATGTAAGCAGAGAAATTACAATACGGTAAAGAATAAGAAAAATACTGCGGACCGTATAGAAATCAACAAATATTGCAAGTTCTGCAAGAAGCACACGCTTCATAAGGAAACCAAGTAAGGGAGAATTACTATGGCAAAAACGTCAAAGGAAAAAGGCACCAGTACAGCCAGGCAGAGAGCTGTTGCGGCGTCCACTCGCAATAAAAAGAAAAAAGGCGGAATAAAAGAGTATTTCAAGGGTGTAAAACTGGAAATGAAGAAAGTGGTATGGCCTACGAAAAAGGAACTCGGCTCTTTTACTGCGGTAGTACTTGTTACTTGTGTGGTATTTGCAGCGGTATTCTGGGCAGTTGACACAGGCGTATTAGCAGCTATTAAAGCCGTATGTTTCTAAAGCATGTATGGATAAGGAGCTCAGAAGTACAATGTGTGAAAACAATGAAATGAAAAAATTGGACCTGGAAGGTCTTGAGGGCCTGAGAGGTGACGGCGAAGCTAAATGGTATGTCGTGCACACTTATTCCGGTCATGAAAACAAGGTGAAAGTCAATATCGAGAAAATAGTTGAAAACAGAGGTATGCAGAACCTTATCCTCGACGTAATCGTGCCAACAGAAGACAGAGTAGAAGTTAAAAACGGACAGCGTAAGGTTAAGACCAGAAAAATGTTTCCGGGATATGTTCTCGTAAAGATGATAGTAACTAATGAATCATGGTATCTCGTAAGAAATACACAAGGCGTTACGGGATTTGTAGGACATGGTTCGGATCCTATTCCTCTTACAATGGAAGAAGTAAGGAGAATGGGAATAGAGAAAATATATATTGATCTGGATATAGATGTTGGCGATACAGTGAAGGTTATTAACGGACCTTTCGAAAACTTCATGGGAGTTGTGGAAGAAGTTAATATGGAGAAACAGACACTGAAGGCAAAAGTATCTATGTTCGGAAGAGACACGCCTGTAGAGTTGGATTTTGCTCAGGTGGACAAACTTTAGTAAAATACACTTTTACATTAAATCTACCCTATTATAAGGGGAATAATAAAGAAAGGAGATGGATTGAATGGCAAAGAAAATTGAAGGATATATAAAACTTCAGATTCCTGCTGGGAACGCAAACCCTGCGCCTCCTGTCGGACCTGCTTTAGGTCAGCATGGTGTTAATATCATGGATTTCTGTAAGCAGTTCAACGCTAAAACGCAGGATCAGCCCGGAATGATCATTCCTGTAGTAATTACTGTTTATGCAGATCACTCGTTTTCATTTATTTGTAAAACACCTCCTGCAGCAGTATTGCTTAAGAAGGCTGCAGGTCTTGAGTCAGCTTCAGGCGAGCCTAACAAGACAAAGGTTGCTACACTGACAAGAGCTCAGGCTGAGGAGATTGCGAAGACAAAGATGCCGGATCTTAATGCGGCAAGTCTTGAAGCAGCTACCGAAATGATTAAGGGAACTGCAAGAAGTATGGGAATCGTTATTGAAGACTAAGCGAGAGTGGGAGATTCTTTGTTTAAAAGTCAGAGGATCGTTAATACCACAAGGAGGAATAAAATGCCTAAAAGAGGTAAAAAGTATCAGGATTCCGTAAAGGAATATAACAAAGCGGAAGTTTATGATGTAGAACAGGCTATGGATATAGTAGTTAAAACTTCCAAAGCAAAGTTTGATGAAACTATTGAACTTCATGCACGTCTCGGCGTTGACGGAAGACATGCTGATCAGCAGGTCAGAGGAGCTATCGTGCTGCCTCACGGCGTTGGTAAGACAAAAAAAGTTCTGGTTTTTGCTAAGGGTCCTAAGGCTACAGAAGCAGAAGAAGCCGGTGCAGATTTTGTAGGTGCTGAGGAAATGGCTCAGAAGATCCAGAGTGAGGGATGGTTTGATTTCGATGTTGTTATAGCTACTCCGGATATGATGAGTGTTGTAGGAAGACTTGGTAAAGTCTTGGGTCCTAAAGGTCTGATGCCTAACCCTAAATCGGGTACGGTAACTATGGACGTGGCTAAGGCAATAGAAGAAGTTAAGGCAGGTAAAGTAGAATATCGTTTGGATAAGGCCAACATAATTCATACGCCAATAGGCAAGACTTCATTTGGCGCTGACAAGCTTGCTGATAACTTCAATGCTATAATGGGAGCTATCATTAAAGCTAAGCCTGCGTCTGCCAAAGGTCAGTATCTGAAGAGTGTAGTAGTTACTTCTACTATGGGACCTGGAGTAAAGATCAATCCTATGAAATTAGGATAGGTCAAAATTAAATAAGAAAATAATCGACCGTAGACAGCGGGTGGAATGGGATATTCCTTAATTTCCCGCCGAGGTACAATGTAAATACATGTGCCTTGTTGTCCTGCGGACAGCAAGGTTTTTTATAGCGTACCTTAAATTATTTAGAAAGGAGAATGCGCGATAATGAAAGAAGCTTACAAACAGAAGCAAGTAATAATTGACGAGATCAAAGATAAGTTTGAGAGAGCTGCATCTGTCGTAGCTATTGATTATATTGGAATCACAGTAGCAGAAGCAGACAACATGAGAAAAAAGCTTCGTGAAGCAAATGTAGACTATACTGTTTATAAAAACACTCTCGTAAACAGAGCTATTGAAGGAACTGAATATGAGACAATGAAAGATGTGCTTGCAGGGCCAAGCGGATTTGCATTCAGTTACGATGATGCTACAGCACCTGCAAGGGTTTTAAACGAAGCGATAAAAGAATATAAAAAGATGGAGTTTAAAGGCGGTATTGTAGAAGGTGAATACTACGATAAAGATGGTCTTCAGACACTGGCTTCAATTCCGTCAAGAGATACACTTATTTCCAAGTTTATGGGAAGTATTCAGTCACCTGTTGCGAACTTCGCGAGAGTACTTGCACAGATCGCAGAACAGAAAGAGGCCTAACCCCACGATACGAAGTGAGTGGCTGGTAGGCCCTTTGCGAGGAATACAGCGCTTCAGCGCGTGGTGTTCTACCGCTAAGAGGCAGAGGGATCTAACCCCACGATGTGAAGTGAGTGGTTAGTAGGCTCTTTGCGAAGAGTATGGTGTAATTAAAAAGTAAAAAGGAGAAATAAAATGAACAAAGATCAGATTATAGAAGCTATAAAAGAAATGTCAGTTTTAGAGTTGAATGAGCTGGTTAAGGCTTGTGAAGAAGAATTCGGCGTATCTGCAGCAGCAGGTGTTGTAGTTGCAGCAGCAGACGGTGGTGCGGCAGCAGGAGAAGAGCAGACTGAATTCACAGTAGTTCTTAAGGAAGTTGGAGCAGAAAAGATTAAGGTTATCAAAGCTGTAAGAGAAATTACAGGTTTAGGACTTAAAGAAGCTAAGGAAATGGTTGATGGAGCTCCTTCAAATCTTAAAGAAGGCTGTGAAAAAGCAGAAGCAGAAAGTTTCAAGGCTCAGCTGGAAGAAGTTGGGGCAGTTGTTGAACTTAAATAAGTTAATAATTGAATATGAGTTGGCAGCAGATGTTATACATCTGCTGCTTTTTATATATCAAATAAAAAGTGTTTTTTTTCTTTCGGCTGTATAGTAACGGCATACAGCTTTGGCATTAAAGTTAAGAAAAAAGAAAATATGAATTTAATGTTTTTTGTTAATACGGAAAGATGGTATATTAATGAGAATGTTTTGTAATATCTGTGGGATATGAGCATTCAGAGCAAAATAAAAGCAGATTTTTTTACAAGAATAAAAATATTTTCTTAAACAATTAATATAATAGAATGAAATGCTGAAAATAATCGATATTTTTTAGAATCGGTTATAATCTTACTTTATTATATGGCATATATAAGCTTGCTTTTTGGCATCTAAAATAATGGACGGTTCATTTAATTTATTAAATCACATATAATTCAAAATAGTTTTTCTTATAAGAGACAGGTGGGTTTTAACTACAAAAATAGTAATTAAATTGCTTTAGAAAAGTAATAAAGATGTCTAATTAGAAGAATAATTTAAAAGCATTGAAATCTTCTGAAAAATTTGTATAATATAGAGTACAGCATCATTATTTTTCATTATTTTTCATTATATTTACAAAAAGGAGGATAACATGACTCAAAAGCAAAACAACAGTGCTGCCCAAGTTGGCGAACATGGTTTGAAAAAGCACGACATTAAAGTTTCGACGGTAGTTTTCATGATTTTCTGCTTGGTAGCTGCAGGTTGCTATGGCATCGAAGAAATGATACCTGAATGCGGACCGGGGCTTACAATAATCATGCTCTGTGTATTACCGTTTGTATGGGCACTTCCTTTCGGTTTAGTGGCATCCGAATTAGGATCCGTAAGACCGCAGGAAGGTGGATATTACAAATGGGTACAAGAGGCTCTGGGAGAATTCTGGGGTTTCCAGGCAGGATGGTGGAGAACGATTTCCATTTATATTGATAATGCTGTATACGTTATTTTAGCAGGCGGATACGCTGCAGCTCAGTGGGATCTTGGGTGGACAGGCGAATTTGCCATAAAGGCTGCAATGGTTATCGTATTCACATGGATAAATATCCGAGGAGTTAAAGATGTAGGTATTGCAAGTACAATACTTTCCATATTGGTTATGGTAGCATTCGGATTGGTTGCAGTATGCGGATTTATGAACTGGGGCGGAAATGCTGAAACAGCAGAGACCATATCCTTCCAGCTTACTGCATATGAAGCTGAAGGAGCTTCAGATTGGTTATTCTTCATTGCAGGCGGTATTTCCGTAGGTATGTGGATGTACTCAGGATATGAGTCCATGTCTACAATTGCAGGGGAAGTAAAGAATCCTCAGGTAATACCTAAAGGAACACTTATAACTATCCCTCTTATAATGGCGGTATATATTCTTCCTACTATAGCAGGACTTGGCTCATTAGGCCAGTGGGATAACTGGGGAACAGAAGCAGGTACAGTAGGATATTCAGATGTAGTTCAGGAGTTCTGGGGACCGGCATTTGGAGTGTTCTTTGTTCTGGTAGCTATATTTGCACAGTGCTCCATATTCAATACATATATAGCATCAGGAAGCAGAGGTTTCTTCTCTCTGGCAGATGATAATTTAGCACCGCCTGTTCTTGTAAAATGTGACAAGAAGCACGGAGTACCTTATATCGCAGTACTTACAGTAGCTATTTCAACTATGATATTATGTATGCTGCCGTTTGGATTTGTAATAATCTTGGATGTACATATGCTGATTGCATCTTATATTCTGGTTTACATCTCAGCTATGATACTTAGAAAAAGAATTCCTTCAGAAGAATATAAATTTAAGGTTCCGGGAGGATTCGGATTCCTAGCTGTTATATGTATAATACCTATTTGTGTGGCATTGTTTGCTATATTTATCAATGGTTCGGATTATTATATAGGTGGTATGACTGCAATGGCGACAGGTCCTTTACTTTATATAATCTGGAGAAAGATGTACGGCGGTCTTACAAAGAAAGATCCAATAGCTTTCCCTGGAAATTCAAGAACAGGGCTTGCTGTAGGAGATGTGAAGAGAATATCGCTGCTGTTCTTATTCATGACGATAATGAATGCTATAACTTGTGTATTTGTACCTTGGTATGAAGCTTGGGGAACAGATGATGCTTGGGAGTCCGGCGATTACTTTGATGGTATAGTGGAAAATATAAACGTAGACTCTATAGTAAATGTCATTGGAACATATCTTTATGTTTTCACAGCAGTATGCGCTGTAATTTGCATAATTACATTCTTTATTTCAAAGAAAGTGGAACCTGCAAAACAAAGATAGCATAAATTTAACCGATATATTTTAAAAAATGGTGAAAGAGGTCAAAAACCATAAAGGTTTTGACCTCTTTTAAATTTTATAGTAATATTACATAAATTTGTTTATTTGTTGATATAGATGGTCAGGGAAGAAAAAAATTCCAAAAGCCCTTGACGATTTGACAAACTTGTGATAACATAATAAACTGCCCTGCAAATGTAATTTGTTGAATATATAAGGAGTGATGACTATGCCAAATCCGATAAAATTAGGTAGGAAAGAACGAATGACCTTTTCGAAGATCAATGAAGTGGCAGAAATGCCCAATTTGATTCAGATACAGACAGATTCGTATGATTGGTTTGTAAGAGAAGGCTTTCGCGAGGTTTTTGAGGACGTTTCGCCGATTAAGGATTATGCGGACAATCTTGTTCTCGAATTTATTGATTACTCCCTGACAGATCCTCCCAAGTATGAACAGGAGGAGTGTAAGGAAAGAGACGTCACCTATGCAGCTCCGTTAAAAGTAAGAGTAAGGCTTGTAAATAAAGAAACCGGTGAAGTAAAGGAACAGGAAGTGTTTATGGGAGATTTCCCTTTAATGACAGAAAAGGGGACTTTCATCTACAATGGTGCGGAAAGAGTTGTGGTTACTCAGCTCGTGCGTTCACCGGGACCTTACTATGATAAAGAAATAGATAAGTCCGGTAAGAATTTATTTTTTACCACTGTTATTCCCAACAGGGGTGCTTGGCTTGAGTATGAAACAGACTCCAATGAGATAATCTCGGTAAGAGTCGACAGAACCAGAAAACAGCCGGTAACCATACTTCTCAGAGCCTTGGGAATAGGAAGCAATCAAGAGATCATTGATTTGTTCGGCGAAGAACCTCGCCTCCTTAAAACTTTAGAGAAGGATACTACTACAAACTATGAGGAAGGCCTTAAGGAAATATATAAGAAACTGAGACCGGGAGAACCGCCTACGCTGGAAAGTGCTCAGTCATTATTTAATTCCATGTTTTTTGATCCTAAGCGTTATGATCTGGCTAAGGTGGGCAGATATAAATATAATAAAAAATTGGGGCTGTTCAATCGTTTGGTAGGCAACGCCGTGGCTGAAGATGTTATAGATCCCAACACAGGCGAAATTTTGGCTGAGAAGGATCAGAACATTGACAAGGATCTGGCAAGACAGATAGAAAATTCCGGAATCGAATTTGTAATGGTTAAAAGCCCTATAGATGAAGGAGCGGTAACCAAAGTAATCGGAAATCAGTTTGTAGAACTGGCGTCATATATAGATTTTGATATTTCTGATATTAAAATACCGAAACAGGTTTATTATCCTGTTCTTAAAGAGATTCTGGAAGAAAATGAAGATCAGGAGTCAGTGAAAGAAGCAATAAAAATGAGAAAGAATGAGCTTTCGCCTAAGCATATACTCGTTGCTGATGTTATTGCTTCTGTAAGTTATCTTCTCAATCTCAACTATGGCATAGGAAATATAGATGATATAGATCATCTTGGCAACAGGAGACTGCGAACTGTAGGAGAACTGCTGCAAAATCAGATAAGAATAGGTCTTTCCAGAATGGAGAGAACAATAAAAGAGAGAATGACTACTCAGGATATTTCTGAAGTCACACCTCAGGGTCTTATGAATATAAGGCCTGTTACCGCCGCAGTTAAGGAATTTTTTGGGAGCTCTCAGCTTTCGCAGTTCATGGACCAAAACAATCCTCTTGCTGAACTTACGCATAAAAGAAGGCTTTCGGCATTGGGTCCGGGAGGCCTTTCCAGAGAGAGAGCGGGCTTTGAGGTAAGAGACGTACACCATTCTCATTACGGAAGAATGTGTCCTATAGAAACTCCGGAAGGACCTAATATTGGACTTATAGGATCTCTTACAACATACGGAATAGTTAACGAATACGGATTTATAGAAACTCCGTACAGAGTTGTAGATAAAAAGACAGGAAGAGTTACTGATGAAATACAGTATCTTACTGCTGACGATGAAGAAGATAAGATAATAGCTCAGGCTAATGAACCGCTGGATTCAGAAGGACATTTCGTCAATATGAGAGTTTCTGCCAGAGGTGTGGGCGGTGAAATGGAGCTGGCCCCGAGAGAAGTTGTGGATTATATGGACGTATCGCCTAAACAGGTGGTGTCTGTGGCTACAGCTATGATTCCATTCTTGGAAAATGACGATGCGAACAGAGCGCTGATGGGCGCAAACATGCAGCGTCAGGCGGTACCTCTCCTTGTAACCGAGGCTCCTATTGTAGGAACAGGTATGGAGCATAAGGCTGCAAAAGACTCCGGTGTAGTTATAATAGCTAAGCATGCCGGAACTATAGATTTTGTAGATGCTGATAAGATTGTGGTTTTGAGGGATGACGGTGAAGGTACGGATGAATATAAGCTTCTCAAATTCAAGCGATCCAACCAAGGTACGTGCATAAATCAGCGGCCTATCGTTTATAATGGCGAACATGTTGAAAAAGGTGAGGTCATAGCGGATGGTCCATCAACTGAAAACGGAGAGATTGCTCTCGGAAAAAATCTGCTCATAGGCTTTATGACATGGGAAGGATATAATTACGAGGACGCTATAATTCTTAACGAAAGACTTATTATGGAAGATGTTCTTACATCTATCCATATAGAAAAATACGAGGCTGAAGCAAGAGATACGAAGCTGGGGCCCGAAGAGATCACCAGGGAGATTCCTAATGTGGGTGAAGATGCTCTTAAAGATTTGGATGAAGACGGTATCATCAGAAAAGGTGCTGAAGTAAATTCATCTGATATTTTGGTAGGCAAAGTTACTCCTAAAGGAGAAACAGAACTTACGGCTGAGGAAAGACTTCTCAGAGCTATATTCGGAGAAAAGGCCAGAGAAGTCAGAGATACGTCTTTGCGTGTTCCTCATGGCGAGACAGGCATTGTTGTCGATGTAAAGATTTTCTCAAGGGAGAATGGTGATGAGCTGCCTCCTGGGGTAAATAAGCTTGTAAGGTGTTATATAGCTACAAAGAGAAAAATCAGCGTTGGCGATAAGATGGCTGGAAGACACGGAAACAAAGGTGTTATTTCCAGAATACTTCCTGAAGAGGATATGCCGTTTATGGAAAACGGACAGCCGCTGCAGGTAATGCTTAATCCGTTGGGTGTGCCGTCACGAATGAACGTAGGTCAGGTTCTCGAAGTACATTTAGGTCTGGCTGCAAAAAATAAGGATTGGTATATCGCAACGCCTGTATTTGACGGGGCTAACGAGAAAGATATAATAGAGCTGCTTAAAGAAAACGGCTTTGATGAAAGCGGAAAATTGCGTCTCAGAGATGGAAGGACAGGAGAATATTTCGATAATCCGGTAACTGTAGGTTATATGTATATGCTCAAGCTTCACCATCTGGTAGATGACAAGATCCATGCGAGAAGTACAGGTCCGTACTCGCTTGTAACGCAGCAGCCTTTGGGCGGAAAAGCGCAGTTTGGCGGACAGCGTTTCGGAGAGATGGAAGTATGGGCCTTGGAGGCTTATGGAGCAGCATATACTCTTCAGGAAATACTCACTGTAAAATCCGATGATATCGTAGGCAGAGTTAAAACTTATGAGGCTATCGTAAAAGGTGAGAATATACCTGAACCTGGAATTCCTGAATCGTTTAAGGTGTTGATAAAAGAAATGCAGAGCTTGTGTCTGGATGTAAAAGTTCTGACAGAGGACAATGAAGAGATAGAAATTAAGGAAACCAGTGAGATAGAAGATATTCCTGCAATAGAGGATATGGTGGATGTTGATATAGAGGGAGAAGAGGTCGATGATGCCGACGAATTTGACGAAGAAGAGATCGCTATAGTCGAAGAAGATGAGGATGATTTCGATGAGGACGACGGCCTGGATGATGAACTTGGTCAGATCGAAGCCGAACCGACTGAAGAAGTGTAGGAAAGGGGAAGTGACCAATGAATGATAACAACAATTATGAATTGAATAATTTTGAGTCTCTGCAGATTGGGCTGGCGTCTACAGAAAAGATAATGGGCTGGTCTCACGGAGAGGTTACAAAACCCGAGACTATAAATTATCGTACTCTTAAACCCGAAAAAGACGGGCTCTTCTGTGAGAAAATATTTGGTCCTACTAAGGACTGGGAGTGTCACTGCGGCAAATACAAGCGAATAAGATATAAAGGTATCGTCTGCGATAAATGCGGAGTAGAGGTTACCAAAGCGAAAGTCAGAAGAGAGAGGATGGGGCATATAAAGCTGGCTTCACCCGTCTCCCATATCTGGTATTTTAAGGGTATTCCTTCCAGAATGGGTCTTGTATTGGATATATCTCCGAGAACTCTTGAAAAAATATTGTATTTTGCAAATTTCATCGTGACTGATCCTGGAAATACCGAATTTGCCTATAAAGAGGTACTTACAGAAAATCAGTACAGAGAGGCTAAAGATAATCCGGACAATAAGTTTAAAGCAGGTATGGGAGCGGAGGCTGTAAGAGAACTTCTTTCTCATATAAACCTTGATGAACTTTCAGAGGATCTGAGAAACAAGCTTGTCAGCGCTACAGGCCAGAAGAAGATAAGGATTGTAAGAAGACTGGAGGTCATTGAAGCTCTCAGACTGTCGGGCAATAGACCTGAATGGATGATACTGGAAGTTATTCCGGTTATTCCGCCGGATCTTAGACCTATGGTTCAGCTGGACGGAGGAAGATTCGCAACTTCCGATTTGAATGATCTGTACAGACGTGTAATAAACAGAAATAACAGGCTTAACAGACTTCTTGAACTTGGTGCACCCGATATCATTGTAAGAAATGAAAAGAGAATGCTTCAGGAAGCCGTTGATGCTCTTATAGATAATGGAAGAAGAGGCAGACCCGTTACGGGTCCGGGATCCAGACCGCTTAAATCTCTTTCGGATATGCTCAAAGGTAAACAGGGAAGATTCAGACAGAATCTGCTGGGCAAGAGGGTAGACTATTCCGGACGATCTGTAATCGTAGTAGGCCCTGAGCTTAAGTTTTACCAGTGTGGCCTCCCTAAGAAGATGGCTCTGGAACTGTTCAAGCCGTTTATTATGAAAAAGTTGGTGGAGAACGGCAATGCTCACAACATTAAGAGTGCCAAACGAATGGTGGAAAAAGTAAGACCTGAGGTTTGGGATGTGCTGGAAGGTGTTATTAAGGAGCATCCTGTAATGCTGAACCGTGCGCCAACTTTGCATAGGCTTGGTATACAGGCGTTTGAGCCTGTATTGGTAGAAGGTAAGGCTATAAAGCTTCATCCGCTTGCATGCACTGCGTTTAATGCTGACTTTGACGGTGACCAGATGGCTGTGCATGTTCCGCTTTCTGTGGAAGCTCAGGCAGAAGCGAGATTTCTTATGCTTTCCGTGAATAATATACTTGCTCCTAAAGATGGTTCTCCGATAACGACACCTACTCAGGATATGATCTTGGGAAGCTATTATCTTACCCATCCCGGGCAGGAAGAAGGCAAAAGAAATTCAGACGCTGAAAAAGGAGATGGCAAAGTATTTACTGATATAGCTGAAATGCTTATGGCTTATCAAACCGGTATGGTGGGACTTCATGCCCGAGTAAAGGTGAGAATGTATGCGGACGAATATGATACGAGAGGTAAACTTGTAGAGTCTACAGTAGGAAGATTCATATTCAATCAGAATATCCCTCAGGATTTAGGGTATGTAGAAGACAGAGAAGCTGATCCGTATTCGCTGGAGATAGATTTCTTGTGCGATAAGAAGAAGCTGGGGCAGATCATCGACAGATGCTACAGAATACATGGAAATACAGAAACAGCTATAATGCTTGATTATATCAAGGACATGGGATTCCATTATTCTACTATAGCAGCTATTACCATCAGCATTTCCGATATGGAGATACCTGAAGAGAAAAAGGTAATTATAGATGAGGCCGAAAAGCTGGTAGACAAGTATGAGATGGCTTACAGAAGAGGTCTTGTCTCTAATAAGGAAAGATATGAAAAGGTTATAGATATCTGGAATAAAACGACAGACGATGTGGCTGATGCACTTATGGAGTCTCTTGATTCTTTAAATAACTTATTTATCATGGCTCATTCAGGAGCAAGAGGAAGTAAGAATCAGATCAGGCAGATCGGCGGTATGCGTGGACTTATGGCTAACGCTACAGGTAAGACCATAGAAATACCTATCAAGGCGAACTTCAGAGAAGGACTTTCGGTTCTGGAATACTTTATTTCTACTAACGGTGCAAGAAAAGGTCTTGCGGATACGGCTCTGCGAACAGCAGACTCAGGTTATTTGACAAGACGGCTTGTAGATGTTTCTCATAACGTAATTGTCAGAGAGGATGACTGCGGAACGGATGAAGGTATAGAAGTAAAAGCCTTTACTGACGGAAAGGAAATCATTGAGAAACTGAAGGACCGTATTATAGGAAGAACTGCTTTGCTGGATATATGTCATCCTGAGACAGGTAGAGTTATTGTTGAGCAAGACTGCGAGATTAGTGAGGACGCTGCTGAAGCGATAGAAGCTGCGGGCATAGAGTCTGTGGCTATAAGATCGGTGATGACCTGCCACAGTAAAACTGGTGTATGCGCTAAGTGTTATGGAAGGAATTTGGCGACCGGAGAAGGCGTCAATATTGGAGAGGCTGTTGGAATAACAGCAGCTCAATCCATTGGAGAGCCGGGTACTCAGCTGACCATGAGAACATTCCATACAGGGGGCGTTGCCGGTTCTGATATCACTCACGGTCTGCCGAGAGTAGAAGAACTTTTTGAGGCCAGAAAACCTAAGGGACTTGCGGTCATCTGCGAAGCAGACGGTACTGTGGTTTCTGTTGATCCGACTATGGATAATAAAACACAGGTCAAAGTGAGAGGCGAAGAAGAAAAGGTATATGAAGTTCCTTATGGAGCAAGGATTTGTGTTGCCGAAGGCGACTATATACTTGCAGGGGACAATATAACAAAAGGACCTTTGGATCCTAAGGACATTTTAAGGCTTAACGGTGTTGAAGGCGTATATCAGTACTTGCTTAAAGAAGTACAGAGAGTGTATAAGCAGCAGGGTGTAGATATCAATGATAAGCATATAGAAGTTATCGTAGGACAGATGCTTTCAAAAATGAAGGTAAATGATGCGGGAGATACAGGGCTTCTTCCTGGAGGACAGTATAGTAAAGTCGAAATAGAAGAGGCTAATGAAGCTGTTATTGCT
>OLOZ01001049.1_pt1 | contig 20829 bp, 18 predicted proteins | sample 1673021 | NCBI WGS metagenome assembly OLOZ01 (sample SAMEA3136747, study PRJEB25190) | human gut metagenome | biome: human gut; feature: human-associated habitat; material: faeces | place: Austria | collected 2013 | reverse complement strand
TATTTTCTGGATATCATTGATCCCGGGTATAATGATTCGATGGCTACCAGATAGTTGTGGCTGCGGCTCTCGATATCGAGCGTGATGACTGCCGTATCGTTGATGACGATAGGACGGATGTTCAGACTGTGAGGAGCCACCGGAGTAAGACAGATGCTGCCACTCTGCGGAATGATGATAGGTCCGCCATTCGAAAGATTGTATGCCGTAGAACCGGTTGGCGTGGTAACAATCAGTCCATCAGCCTGATAAGTAACGAGAAATTCGCCATCAACCTGCGTACGGATGGAAATCATCGAAGCATCATCACGCTTCAGTACGGCGATATCGTTGAGGGCAAACGGATTGCCGGCAAGTATGCCACCTTCTGCCTCCACCTGAATCACCGCATGCTCCTCTATCAGACAATCACCGGCATAAAGACTGTCCAGCGCCGACTCTATCTCGCTTGGCAGCACATCGGCAAGGAAGCCCAACCGGCCCATATTCACACCGATGATAGGCGTACCCTTGGCTCCCACACGGCTCGCCGCCTTCAGGAAGGTACCGTCACCACCCATAGAGATGACGTAATCCACATCAAAGTTGTAATCCTCGAACACCCCAGCTGCCTTCACATCGAGATGCTGGTCGCGGGTAAGAAACTCATAATAAGCATTCTCCACATAAACTTCAGCCTCCTTCTTTTCGAGATAAAGAAGGATTTTCTCTATCGAAGCCGACTTCTTAGCCTGGTATTCATTACCAAATATTGCGAATTTTAAATGTTGCTGTGCCATTTATTTTGTTATTTCAATAATTATTCTTACTTTTGCAAAGGTAATCATATTATTTGAATAACAAGACAAAAAACAAATAAATTATGGCTAAGGTATATGAATTTCTTGCCAATGGCTTCGAGGAAATCGAAGGATTGGCTCCGGTTGACATCCTCCGTAGAGGTGGTGTAGACATCAAGACTGTAAGTGTAACGGGTACTGAATGGGTAGAAACATCGCATGGTGTTACCATCAAGGCTGACCTGAAGTTTGAGGATATTGCCAGCTTTGAAGATGCTGACATGCTGATGATTCCGGGCGGAATGCCAGGCAGTACAAACCTGAACGAGCACGAAGGTGTACGCCAGGCGCTCATCGCCCAGCACAAGGCTGGCAAGCGAATCGGTGCCATCTGCGCAGCCCCAATGGTTCTGGCAAGCACAGGCATCCTTGAAGGAAAGAAGGCTACCTGTTATCCTGGCTTTGAGCAGTATTTCGGCGAGAACACCGAATATACCGCCACCCTCTTCCAGGAAGACGGCAACGTGATTACAGGCGAAGGTCCTGCAGCAACCCTCCCATACGCCTATAAGATATTGAGCTATTTCGTAAGCAAGGAAACTGTGGCTGCCCTGCAGGATGGCATGATGTATGATCATCTCATGAAAAGCAAATAATAACAATGAGTGAAGAAAGGCAGGATTAGAATTCTTCACTCTTCACTTTTAACTCTTCACTTAAAAAATGGATTACGTAATCATAGTAGCCGGAGGCAAGGGCCTCCGCATGGGAAGTGAAATTCCCAAACAGTTCTTGCCGGTAGCGGGCAAGCCTATCCTGATGCGCACCATAGAGCGTTTTCATGAATACGACCCTGCATTGAACATCATCCTGGTTCTGCCGGAGAGTCAGCAGGCATACTGGCACCAGCTCTGCGAGGAGCACCATTTTGATATCAAACACCAGATAGCTAATGGTGGCGACACCCGTTTCCAGTCATCCAAGAACGGACTGGCACTCATTCCTGATGATGAAGATGGCGTAGTGGGTATTCACGACGGCGTGCGCCCATTCGTATCTAAAGAAGTCATCGAGGAATGCTTCGAGACGGCTCGCGAAGAATATGCAGCCATCCCTGTATATGCCGTAACCGACACCCTGCGCTATATCGACCAGCACGGAGGCGGAAAGAATGTGCTGCGCAGCGATTACCGCGTGGTGCAGACTCCCCAGACCTTCGACATCGGTCTGGCAAAGCAGGCTTTCAACCAGGAATACAAGGAGCAGTTTACCGATGATGCTTCGGTGGTAGAAAGTCTTGGCTGCCAGGTTGCAATGGTAGAGGGTAACCGTGAGAACATCAAGATTACCACTCCATTCGACATCAAGGTAGCGGAAGCTTTGCTGGGCTGATAATCTGCATGTCATCCCTGTTAGACAGGATGACGAAGACTGAGCCATAAGCTGGCAAGTTCAAGTTCACTATCTGGCGGATTCTGGAAGTACCGGTACGGAAAGTTGCCGTAATCTGGCGCTCCTTATTCTCCTGATTAATCAGGAAATAGATATCCTTCCTGCCCGTTGCCTCCAGAACCAGACGGTGGGCATAATCCATATTCTCAGGCAGTATGACATCCGGATCGATGCCATACTGCGAGAAGTTCTTCGCCTGATAAGGCTTGTCGATGATGACGATACCTTCCTCACGCAATTCCTCCAGTTTCGCTTTTATCTCAGCAGAGAGAGAGCTCTCCGGCTGCGAAACCACGAGAATGCGATAATCCTGATTTCCAGGTAGTTTACCTTTCGGACTATATTCGAAATTCCATTTCAGCAAGACATCCTTGTTAATCAAATCGTATTTGTAACCACGAGGGGCACGATAGCAGTTCTTCTGTTCGGGGTTTTCCGAAGGATGAAACACAGCGATATCAACCACCGGTCTGCCCTGCTGTAGATAATGCTGACACATGGTGATGTAATCCATGAAACCTCGAGCCTCTGGATGCCGGACAATATCATGCTGGAAAATGAACCTGTTGATGCCAAGCGCCAGGTGGCGGTCTATCAAAGGTTTGAGCAAGGCGGGCGTTCCGTTCCGTGCGCCATAGTTTCCTGTACAAACCACAGCCTGAACCGGATTTTCATTATAGATATGAGCTCTGCTTACGGCACGGAACATATCGTCGGGATGATCGGTACGCGGAATAGGCTCACAAGAAACCTCAACATACTGTTCTTCTGCCAGACGGGTGAAGGTCTGGAAGAACTTCTCCTTTACCAGTTCCTCGATGGTGAGACGGATATCATTCTGAACCTGTTCGTATCGGGAAGCCGACTCCAGCGGAACACCTGCCATGACAGGAAGATAAGGGATGAGATCATAGCCGCGGCGCACCTTGAATTCTTCGGCAAACTGACAGCCCCAGTTCTGGCTGCCCCACTCTCTCGGGTCGATATACAGATACGACACCACATCGCCATGCGGACGGTTCAGTAACGGCGCATACCAGGAATCGAATAGTTTCTTTACGGCTGCCGGTGAGAACCTGTCCACCTCAAGTCCCATACCTTTCCCATCCGTTGCATGAGTCTGTCCCGTTGAGGTATGTCCCATCCGCAACAGGCACCAGGAGCCCTTAGGCAACTTATTCTGCAAGATACCATTCACCATGACACCCATCACCATTCCCCCTTCCATCTTCAAGGGGAGCACATCAGTCATCGGCACCGCCTCGCTCCGGGCAGCCGAATCGGTTGCGTTGCGCCAGGCAGGACCCGTTTTTCCTTTAAAGCGGATGGCAAAAGCAGCAATATCCTGATAATATCCACCTTCGCTTCCGGCAGACTGCATCTTTCCGTCCTTATAACTCTCGGGCTGCCACATCTGCAAGCCTTCAATCTTCTTTCCGCCCTTCATGATAGTATCGGTCCAGACAACCTTCTGCATCGATTCAGCAGGGAGGACAAGCGGATTGCCAGGCAGGACATGGATGCCCATATCAAAATCGAGAGAGTCGGCTAGCTGGAAGGAATAATCCATCATCTTCCAGAACTCAGGCGACAGCTGTGCCACCCCGTCCTGAGATTCCAGACGCTCGCCGGCTTCACGTACCGGCATCAGCCAGATACCGCCCATACCTACATTCTTCATACCCGTCAGATCGGCATGAATACCCGGTCTGGAAACGGAGCCATACTTCCAGTTCCAGAAGGTCCAAGGCTTAGCCTCGTCATTATATGCCATTGCCGACACAACCAGAAGCGCCAGCAAAGCTATCACCATATATCTTTTCTTACTATTCATGAAAGTTTTAATCTTATTCGGTGCGAAGGTACGAAGAAAAATCAATATAAACAAATAAAAAAGCCACAATTGCGGAAAAAAAGAGTTAAACATTTTGGCTGTTTTGGCATAATGTTGTACTTTTGCATCATTATGAATAGTATTTTAGACCAAGACATCATGTTCCTGCCAGGGGTAGGACCCAAGAAGAAAGAGATACTGAGCAAGGAACTCGGTATCAACTCTTATAGTGACCTGCTGGAATACTATCCATATAAATATGTAGACCGCTCCAAGGTTTTCCACATCAGCGAACTCAATGCCGACATGCCCTTTGTACAACTCAAAGGCAAGATACTCAGCTACGATGAAATTGATACCGGCAAGCGCAACAAGCTGCTGGTAGCCCATTTCTCAGACGGCTACGGTGTGGCTGACCTCATCTGGTATCGCGGTGCCCAATACATCATGAAGACCTATAAGGTGGGAACCGAATATCTCGTTTTCGGAAAGCCAACCGTCTTCAACGGCAGATTCCAGTTTACCCATCCCGATATGGACGATGCCACCAATCTCCAGATTTCAGAGATGGGCATGCAGCCCTACTACTCGCTTACCGAGAACCTGAGAAAACGCGGCTACACCTCACGTTCCATAGAGAAGATGACCAAGCAGTTGGTCACCATCCTTCCTCCTCTTCCCGAAACGCTGCCAAACCATATCGTAGACCGTCTGCATCTGGTTTCGCGCGATGCAGCCATCCGCATGATTCATTATCCGCATTCCCATCAGGAGATGCAGAAAGCACAGGTACGCCTTAAATTTGAGGAACTCTTCTATGTGCAGCTTAATATAATAAGGTATGCCACCGAGCAGCGCCGCAAGTTCAGGGGCTATGTCTTCAACCGCATCGCTGATATCTTCAACGGGTTCTATGCCCATCATCTGCCCTTCGAACTGACAGGGGCACAGAAACGGGTGATGCATGAAATCAGAGCCGATATGTGCAGCGGCAGACAGATGAACCGTCTTCTGCAGGGTGATGTAGGTTCAGGCAAGACGCTCGTGGCTCTCATGACCATGCTCATTGCACTGGATAACGGTTATCAGGCATGTATGATGGCACCTACCGAAATTCTTGCCGAGCAGCATCTGCAAACTATCTGCGACTTCCTGCAGGGAATGGACATCCGGGTAGAACTGCTCACAGGCATCGTAAAGGGAAAGAAGAGAGAAAAGATTCTTGCCGACCTGGCTACGGGCGACATCCAGATTCTGGTAGGCACCCATGCCATCCTCGAAGACCCGGTAGTTTTCAGAAGATTAGGCGTAGCCGTTATCGATGAGCAGCATCGCTTCGGTGTAGCACAGAGAGCCAAGCTGTGGAACAAGAGCGAGAATCCGCCTCATATCCTCGTGATGACCGCCACTCCTATCCCCCGCACCCTCGCCATGACCATTTATGGTGACCTGGACGTGAGCGTGATTGATGAACTGCCACCGGGCAGAAAACCGATACAGACGCTACATAAGTTTGATACCCAACTCACCAGTCTCTATCAGAGCATCCGCCGCCAGATTAATCTCGGCAGACAGGTATATATCGTCTTTCCGCTGATCAAAGAAAGCGAGAAGAGCGACCTGAAGAACCTGGAAGAAGGTTACGAAACGCTGAAACAGGCATTCCCGGAATTCAAATTGAGTAAGATACACGGAAAGATGAAATCTGCCGAGAAGGAGGTAGAGATGGAGCAGTTTGTAAAGGGCGAAACACAGATTCTCGTTGCCACCACCGTGATAGAAGTTGGTGTAAATGTGCCCAATGCTTCTGTCATGGTTATCCTGGATGCACAGCGCTTCGGTCTCTCCCAGTTGCACCAGCTGCGAGGCCGTGTAGGAAGAGGCTGCGACCAGAGCTACTGCATTCTGGTAACCAACTATAAACTTTCAGAAGAAACCCGCAAACGTATTGATATCATGTGCGATACGAACGACGGTTTCCGTATCGCCGAGGCCGACTTGAAACTCCGTGGTCCCGGCGACCTGGAGGGAACGCAGCAGAGCGGCATGGCTTTCGACCTGAAGATAGCGAATATTGCCAGAGATGGTCAGCTGGTACAACTGGCACGCACAGAAGCACAGGAAATCATCGACAACGATCCCGAATGCAATGCTCCTCACAACGCCCTGCTCTGGAACCGCCTCAGGGAATTGAAGAAAACCCATATCAACTGGGCAGCCATCAGCTAAAGCAGCAAGCAAGAGCAGTTCCTGCTATCAGAAAGCAAGCAAAAGCAGTTCCTGTTATCAGAAAGCAAGGCTAAAAGGTGGCTTCAGCTACCAAGCAGCCTCATCCCCGTTCCAGGCGATTCCATCGCCTGTCCCAAAAGTAAAAAGTATAATTATGGATAAAAGAAGAAAGCCGGCTATCAGGGAGCCGCGACCAGAAATAACCCTGGAAGAAATGAGAGCCATTCTCGAAAACATTACGGAAATAGAAAGTGCAACAGGCATCAGATATGTCAAACTGCATGTCACGGCAAAGATGATTATCGGTATCAGAGAGTCATCGGGTAAGGAATTTACCATCAATCTCAACGACCTCTACCGCGCTTATCAGGAATGCCTCCGATTCACCAGTCCGGAGGTAAAAAAGTATATTTTCATGGGGCATTCTCCTGCCGTGGCTCTGTTGAGAATGCTACAAAAGCATGAATCGTACTAAAAGTCAACTCCTTGCATCTCATTTTACTAATGTAAGTTAAAAAAAAGGCTAGGGCGTTAAATATCGCCCTTTTGGCTTTAACAACTTTGGTTTTTTGAAGTTTTTTTGTTACATTTGCAACGTCTATATAACAAAACCGCTACATGAAGGCATTTGCCTTAGTGGTTTTTACAGAATTTCTTGTATGATTCTGCGCTGTTGACACGAACCTAAAAAAGAAAATAGAAAAAGTAGTATGAGTTTTAAAAAGAGTATAAAGAAAATTTCGGTCGTTGCATTGTTGGCGCTAACAGCTTCTCCCGTTTGCGGACAAGACCTGTTGGCAAGACAGGCACCTGTAGACCACAGAATGAAATCGCTCGACACACTCGCTGTGTCGCATTATCGAATGATTGAAGACAGAGAGAACCCTGCAGCCGAGCTGTATGAGGATTTCTCTAACAAGTACGCTCACAGGGCTACAACCTTGCCTGAGCACTTCCGTATCGATCTCCGTCATTTCTGCATGCCAACTCCTAGTCGCGTTGTCACAAGTAACTTCGGTTACCGTGCTAGCTTTGGCCGCCAACATAAAGGTATGGACATCAAGGTTTATATTGGCGACTCAATCCGCTCAGCCTTTTCAGGCAGAGTTCGCATCGTAAGATATGAAGGTGGTGGTTACGGTAAGTACATCGTGATTCGTCACAACAATGGTTTGGAGACCATCTATGGTCACCTCTCTAAGCAGCTCGTTACTGAGGGCGAAGAGGTAAGAGCCGGCGATGTGATTGGCTTGGGTGGTAATACGGGTAGAAGTACCGGTTCGCATCTCCACTTTGAGACCCGTCTCTGTGGTGTGGCTCTGAACCCGGCACTCTTCTTCGACTTCCGCAACCAGGACGTTACAGGCGACTTCTACAGCTTTAACCGTAATACCTACGAAAGCGAATCAGCTGATGCCAATGCTGCCCGCGGCAAGGTTGGCAACGGTGGTTACACCAGAGAACAGGTTAACGGCGGCGAAGTGGGAAGATACTACGAACTGCCTGCTGGCCACGAGAAGCTCTACCACAAGGTGAAGCCAGGCGAAACGCTTAGTTCTATCGCTGAAAAGCGTGGCGTATCTGTAGAGCAGATCTGCAGACTCAACGGCTACCGCAAAGACAAGAAGGTTAGTGTAGGACAGATTATCAGATACGTATAATACGTATAAAAGAATAAACTCAAAAAAAAGAGGGTGTGTCATAAATTAATGACCACCCTCTTTTTTTGACCTTTATTTTCGCGATTCCCCGGCATTACAAGATGCCGAAGAGTCGCAATACATCGTTCAGGTTGGCAACGACAAGCAGAAGAATCAAAATGCCGAAACCAATATACTCAGCACGCTCCATGAACTTATCGCCCGGTTTGCGACCTGTGATAATCTCATAGAGAAGGAAGAACACATGTCCACCATCAAGAGCAGGGATAGGAAGAATGTTCATGAAGGCAAGAATGATACTCAGGAACGCTGTCATAAGCCAGAATGCATGCCAATCCCATACAGATGGGAAGAGACTGCCCAGCGCACCGAAGCCACCTAGACTCTTGGCGCCTTCCTTAGAGAAGACATACTTCATATCGCCCACATAACCGGCCAAGACATTCCAGCCGTATTTGATGCCGGCAGTGAAACTCTCGAAGAAGCCATAGTTGACATGAGTAATCTTATAATCGAGCAAGACAGGATGATTGTAGAAACCAAACTTCACACCCTCTTCGGTAGATTTCAGGAGAACACTCGACTTGACGGTATCGCCAGAAGCCTTGAGATAAGTAACCTGAGCTGTAAGTGCTCTGGCACTATCCTGCGGCGTTTCAGCCGAAGCAAGCACATCCTCTACTCTGCCCAATTCAATCTGAAATTCGTTGAAAGAGACTACCTTTTTATTATTAATAGCAAGAATCTTATCACCCTTTGCCAAACCGAGTTTGCTGGCAGGCGAATCCTTCATCACACTATCAATCTGCAGAGGCACATACAAATCTACGAAGCGAGGACTGCTCTTAATCATACTGAGCATGTCGAGATCGCCAGGCAGATTAAGCGTCATCGGTTTGCCCTGACGGATGATATTGACCTGCTTAGCCTCAGAGAGATTACGATACAGATCGCCATCAAAGGTCTTGAACTCACCCAGATCGGTGCTTACCAGAATATCCTTATCCTGGAAACCCAATGCCTTTGCCTCGGTATTGAACTTCATACCATAACTCATATCGCGGGTAGCCACATAATTGTCGCCCCAATGGAACAGAATCATGGAATAGATGAAGAGAGCCAGCACGAAGTTAACCAGCACGCCACCTATCATGATGAGCAGGCGCTGCCATGCCGGTTTGCTGCGAAACTCGTATGGCTGTTCCGGCTGTTTCATCTGTTCGGTATCGAAACTTTCATCTATCATACCCGAAATCTTGCAATATCCTCCGAGCGGCAACCATCCCAAACCATAGGTAGTATCCGAATTCTTTGGCTTGAACTCGAAGAGATGGAACCAAGGGTCGAAGAACAGATAGAACTTCTCCACTCTTACACCAAAGAGTTTGGAGAAGAAGAAGTGTCCGCCCTCATGGAGCAACACTAAGATTGAAAGCGACAGCATCAGCTGCAACGCTTTGATCAAAAATACTTCCATTTATTTACTTTGAACTTTGAACTTGGAACTTTGAACTTTATGATGAGTCCTATATCCTACGTTCATTTTAACTAAAAACTATTAACTATTACTTGAGCATCAGCTCTGTAGCTATGCGGCGAGCCTCAGCATCGGTCTGCAAATAGACATCGAGGTCGGGATTACTGTCGAAAGTAGCCTTCGCCATCGTCTCTTCGATGATATCAGCCATCTGAAGGAAGCCACATTCACCTTTGCGGAAGCCGGCATTCACTATCTCGTTGGCTGCATTCACGATACATGACATATTACCACCCTTTCTGATGGCATCGAAAGCCAGTTGCAGACACTTGAACTTCTGATAGTCAGGCTTGAAGAACTGCAAATCCTGCGTTTTGAAGAGGTCGAGACGATCGCCATTCAGATGCAGACGCTGAGGGAAAGAGAAGGCATACTGGATAGGCAGACGCATATCTGGCACACCCAACTGAGCCTTGACAGCACCATCAACAAACTGAACGGCACTATGCACAACGCTCTGCGGATGGATAAGCACCTCTATCTTATCAGCCGGAACCCCAAAGAGCCATTTAGCTTCTGTCACCTCGAAGCCCTTGTTCATGAGCGAAGCCGAATCGATGGTTATCTTGGCGCCCATATCCCAGGTAGGATGCTTGAGGGCATCGGCAGCAGTCACCTTCTCCAACTGCTCGTGAGTATAATTGCGGAAAGGACCACCCGAACAGGTCAGAAGAATCTTCTCTACCTCGTTGTCGCCCTCACCCACCAGACTCTGGAAGATGGCACTATGCTCGCTGTCAACAGGGAGGATAGGCACATGATATTTCTGTGCAAGATTACAGATCAGCTCACCCGCTACCACCAGCGTTTCCTTGTTGGCAAGACATATCTTCTTACGCGCCTTGATGGCATGGATGGTTGGTTCCAGGCCCGAGAAGCCTACCATGGAAGCCAGCACCATATCGATAGGCTCAGCCTGTACGATATCGCAAAGCGCCTGAGCACCGGCATAAACCTTGATATCAGGCTCATCACTGAGCATATCTTTCAGCTCCTCGTAGCGAGCCTCATTGGCTATGACCACAGCAGCCGGATGGAACTTGCGAGCCTGCTCGGCAAGTTCCTGCACTCGGTTGTTGGCGGTGAGGCAATATACCTCGTAAAGGTCACTGTGCTGCTCGATGACATCAAGCGCCTGTGTACCGATACTTCCCGTAGAACCGAGAATACATATCTGTTGTTTCTTCATTTACTTTGAAATTATTAACTTTGAACTTAGAACTTTATGATTAGTAAAGCAAATGAATTCTTCACTCTTCGTTCTTCACTCTTCACTTTATAAGTCGAGCAATCCTTCCGGAATCGCCATTCTGATTTCTTTCTTTTCAGCGCTCACCTCTTCGATGAGGTCGTTGCTGGCAGGGATCAGGATTTCATCACCTGCATCGGTTGTTACCTCGAAAAGAAGGTTGAGGGTGGAATCGTCTACATGTTCTATGGTACCTACCACCTTGCCGCTTACGGCATCTACCAGATGGAAACCGATGATTTCTGCCCAGCTCATGTTCTCTTCATCACTGTCAGAGAGATGACGTGGGAAGAAAACCTCGCAACCGGTATAGTTGCGTGCCTGCTCCTGGGTATCGATATCCTCAAACTTCACGAGCACATTCTCATCGTTCTTAAAACGATATTCCTCTAAATAGAAAGGCACAAGGATGCCATCGATGTCGAGTACCAGGTACTCGGCATCTACACGGTCGAAAACATCATCTGTAATGGCGAAAGTAATCTCGCCCTTCACACCATGAGGTTTTCCCAACTTGCCTATCTTATATACTTCATCGCGTCTAATCATTCAACATTCAACATTTAACATTTAACATTGATTATTCACTGACACGGGTAATCTTGGCACCCAGCGCATTAAGGCGATGCTCGATATCCTCATAACCACGGTCTATCTGGGCGATATTGGCAATGCGGCTGGTACCATTGGCACTCATGGCAGCAATCAGCAGGGCAATACCGGCACGGATATCAGGACTGGTCATTCTGCCAGCACGCAGTTTGATCTTATGGTCATGACCAACCACCACAGCACGGTGAGGATCACAGAGAATAATCTGCGCACCCATATCAATCAGTTTATCCACGAAGAAGAGGCGGCTCTCGAACATCTTCTGATGGAAGAGGACGCTGCCACGAGCCTGGGTAGCCACTACGAGGAGCACGGAGAGAAGGTCTGGAGTGAGTCCTGGCCAAGGGGCATCGGCAAGCGTCATGATGGTGCCGTCAATAAATGAATCGATGACATAATGTTTCTGTTCTGGAATCACAAGGTCATCGTCCTCTATCTTTATCTTCACACCCAGGCGGCGGAATGCATCAGGAATAATACCCAAATCCTTGACAGACACATTCTTGATGCGCACACCTTCGCCACACATTGCCGCCATGCCGATGAACGAACCTACCTCAATCATATCAGGCAAGATGCGATGCTCGGCACCATGCAGTTTATCAACACCCACGATGGTGAGCAGGTTGCTGGCGATGCCGCTGATCTGAGCACCCATCGCATTGAGCAGATGGCAAAGCTGCTGGATATATGGTTCGCAAGCTGCATTATAAATGGTGGTAGTGCCCTTTGCCAATACAGATGCCATGATGATATTGGCGGTACCGGTAACCGAAGCCTCATCGAGCAACATATAGCAGCCCTTCAGTTTCTTTGCCTGTATCTGATAAACATTACGCTCATCATCGTGAACGAAGTTGGCGCCCAGATACTTGAAGCCCAGGAAGTGGGTATCCAGACGGCGACGACCTATCTTATCGCCACCCGGCTGAGCTATGGTAGCCTTGCCACATCTACCGAGCAGCGGACCTATCATGAGCACACTACCACGAAGAGAAGAACATTTCTTCACAAACTCCAGACTGTCGAGATAATCGAGTTTCAACTCATCACTTTGGAATGTATAGTCGTGACGACTGTGCTTGGTTACCTTGACACCTATCTCCTGGAGCAACTTAATCAGGTTGTTCACATCCAGGATGTCCGGCACGTTGGTGATGCGCACAGGCTCGTCGGTAAGGATTGTGGTACAGATAACCTGCAGGGCCTCGTTCTTGGCGCCCTGAGGTGTGATAGTACCTTTGAGCGGATGACCGCCCTCTATGATGAAAGACTCCATAAGCTTGTCTACTATATATAATAATGTGGATTACTTTTTCTTCTTATTATTTACATTCTTAGGCTGCGCCTCAATCTTCTCGAAAACGAAGGTATCGAGATCGAGTTGGATGTTGCCATCGGTAAAACGTGCCAGATCGGAAGCTACCTTGGCTACATCGCTGGAGCCATGACTCCAGGTTACCAGGTCGCGATGCATCTGGTTGGCAGTAAGCTCCACGAGTTTATCGCGCTCCTCACTTGGTTCCATCGTCTTCAGCTTTTCGAAAATCTCGAAGAGCATAGCTCCATAATGGCGCACCGGGATGTGCTGCATAGGATATGGCAAAGGCTCCGGCTTGGTTGCTATCTTCACAGCATCCGATACATCATAAGGGAAATCGATGTCGAGCTGGAAATTGCTCATGATGGCAAGCTGGTCCCAGAGTTTCTGCTCATGATCCTCTACCCCTCTGTTCTCAGGGAACATACGGTCCATGACTGCAATAATGGTCTCTGCACAGCGCTGGCGCTCTTCACGATCGGTAAGCGTCAGACAATGGTCTACCATCTGCTGAATCTCACGGCCATACTCAGGCAGAATGAGCTTAGCTCTCTGGGTATTATAGTCTAATCCTTCTATATTCATTCTTACATATTTTATATAATAAATAATTCTAGAGCAGTTTCTTTGGCATCTTAGCCACGAAATCCTTGAGATAGAAAGGCACGAAATATGCCACATCTTCGAACTTGCCCTCTACAAAACGCGTCTCTGCCAGCGGAGCCATATTCTTAGCCAAAGGCTCAATGCCCTCTACGAGGTGAGCATTCGGATGGTTGATGGTCTCCATACACTTGGCAGCGCCATTTCCGAAGAAGTACACATGATGCTGGTCCAGATATTCCTTGTAGGTATCAGCATCCACAATATCAGCCTGAATAGGGCGAACCACCTTCAGGGCGCGGTCGAGCACTTCGGCATATACCTCCATGCGGCGGGCGTCGAGCATAGGTACGATGAGAGCGTCTTCCTCCTCAGGATGTTCGCCAAGCAATACAGGCACTGCCATCAGTTCGAGTGTTGGAACAGCGATGAGTTTCACACCGCGACCATAACAGATGCCCTTCGCCATACTCACACCGATACGCAATCCGGTATAGGAACCCGGACCGCCACAGCCTCCAGCGGAAGACCATGAGAATCGAGGAAATCAAGAGCCTCATCCACAAACACACCCAACTTAACAGCATGGTTCGGACCTGTGTGATCTTCCTGGTTGAAAATCACCTGTCCACTATCACTAATTGCCACTGAGCACACGTCCGTACTCGTCTCAATATTCAAAATACACGACATAATTAAAAAATATATTCTTAAATAAGGTGCAAATATACTCATTTTCTCGCTTTTTTTTGTACTTTTGCAGAAATTTAACGCGAAAGATTATATGATACAGTCAATGACAGGCTTCGGAAAAGCTACCGCGGCCTTTAAAACAAAGAAGATTAATGTAGAGATAAAGTCATTAAATAGCAAGACGCTTGACCTCTCTACTCGTATTGCTCCGCTCTATAGAGAGAAGGAGATGGAAATCCGTCAGTATATCTCTAAAAATCTAGAAAGAGGCAAGGTTGACTTCGCCATCTGGATTGATAAGGATGCTACTACAGATGCCACTCCTATCAACGCGGCGCTTGTACAGAATTATTACCAGCAAATCAAGAAGATTTCGGCTGAAACAGGCATTCCTGAGCCAACCGACTGGTACAGCACTCTGTTGCGTCTTCCTGATGTAACAACGAAGACGGATGTGGAAGAATTGAGCGATGAGGAGTGGGAAGTGGCAAAAAATGCAATTTGCGAGGCTGTGAACCATCTCGTAGCCTTCCGCAAGCAGGAAGGAGCCGCTCTTCAGAAGAAATTTACTGAGAAAGTGGATAACATCCAGGCGCTCCTGGCTAGCATCGAACCATACGAGAAGGCTCGCGTGGAGAAGATCAGACAGAACATCGTTAACGGACTGCAGCAGATTCCGAATGTGGATTACGACAAGAACCGCCTGGAGCAGGAACTCATCTACTACATCGAGAAGCTCGACATCAGCGAGGAGAAGCAGCGCCTTGCCAACCACCTGAAGTATTTCCGCGAGACCATGAATGAGGAAGGTCATGGTGTAGGAAAGAAACTCGGTTTCATCGCACAGGAAATGGGACGCGAAATCAACACCACCGGCTCTAAGAGCAACCAGGCTGAGATGCAGAACATCGTGGTGAAGATGAAGGACGAACTGGAGCAGATCAAGGAGCAGGTGCTGAATGCCCTCTAAACAAGAGACAGGCACCTTCTCTCTCCCCAAAAGCCCCCTCAAAAGCCCCCTCAAGTGGCGTTTTTGAAAGCCTCGCCCCCGTTCCAGGCGATTCCATCGCCTGTCCAAAAAGCCCCCTATCAAACAGCAAATAAAGAAAAGAAGAATAAAAAATGAAGAACGGATTGTTAATTTTCAGCGCCCCATCGGGCAGCGGTAAGAGCACAATAGTAAACTGGCTGATGAAAGAGCACCCGGAATTGAAGCTGGCTTTCTCTATCAGCTGTACCTCTCGTGCTCCGCGCGGTACAGAACAGAATGGTGTAGAGTATTTCTTCCTCTCTCCAGAGGAATTCAAGGCTAAGATTGAGGCTGACGAGTTCCTGGAGTATGAGGAGGTTTACCAGGACAGATTCTACGGCACCCTGAAGTCACAGGTAGAAAACCAGCTTGCCAAGGGCGAGTCGGTGATTTTCGATGTTGACGTGAAGGGTGGTGTAAACATCAAGAAGTTTTATGGCGAGCGTGCCTTGAGCATCTTTGTCCAGCCACCTTCGGTAGAGGAATTGCGCCGCCGTCTGGTGGGTCGCAATACTGATGCGCCTGAGGTGATTGAGCAGCGCCTTGCCAAGGCAAGCTATGAGTTGACCTTCGCCCCTCAGTTTGACCACGTGGTCGTAAACGATGACTTGGAGAAGGCTCAGCAGGAGGTTTATCAGCTCGTCAAGGCCTTCCTAGACGCAGAGTAAGAAATGAAGAAGGTAGGAATCTTTGGCGGTAGCTTCAACCCCATCCATACGGGCCATATCGCATTGGCGAAAAGCCTTTGCGAGAAGGCCTGCCTGGACGAGGTGTGGTTCATGGTTTCGCCCATGAACCCATTCAAGAAGACCGCTACCGACTTGCTCGACGACCAGCTGCGCCTGGAAATGGTAGAAAAAGCGCTGGAGCACGAGCCACAACTGAAGGCATGCGACTATGAGTTCCGCCTGCCTAAGCCATCTTATACCTGGCATACGCTGCAAGCCATCAGCAAGGATTACCCGGAAAACGAGTTCACCCTGCTGATTGGTGGCGACAACTGGGCAGCTTTCGACAAGTGGTACCACCACGACGACATCCTAGCCCACTATCCCATCGTGGTTTATCCGCGCCAGGGAGCCTGCATAGGCAATGTACCAGAAGGCGTTACCATCGTAGAAACTCCACTGCTCAACATCAGCAGCACGGAAATCAGAAAGCGTATCAAAGAGGAGGAAAGCATCAGGGGAATGGTGCCGGAATGCATCGAGCAACTGGCTGTCAGAAACTACAGGCAGCTCTAGGCATCCCTCTCTCCGAAAACGCTTAAAATCATATTTAAACAACAAACAGCAAAAAATGAGTTGGAAAGAAATCATTAAGAAGTGTCTGAACGTGGCTTCTGCGCCGATTCGCAGAAATGCCAACTTCTTTGTGTTCATGTACCTGCTGGGCATGATCAGTTCTATCGTGACTACACCAGCCAAGGGGACTTTATACGACAACCTGTTCCTAGAACTCTTTGTCGACCTCTATGTTGTGTGTGCCGTTGTCGCCATCTTCCCCAAGAAGGTGCGTTGGGGGCTGCGTGCCGTACTATACCTTATATTATATAGTACAGCTGCCGCCGACACCTATTGCTACGTGAATTTCGGCTCTACGCTCAACCCTTCTATGCTGATGCTGGTGGGCGAGACCAACAGTTCGGAGGCTAGCAGTTTCCTCTCAGCCCTCATCTCTGCCGAGGTTCTCTTCAGTAGTGTGGGCTGGATCCTGCTTCTCGCTCTCATCCAGATTCTCATCGCCATCTTCCGCAAGCAACTCATCAAGCTATACGTTTTCATCATTACCGTTCTGGAGTTGGCTTCTGTCAAGAAACGGCTGATGGCTATCCCCCGCATGACTGCAGCCATGCCTGCCAGCTTCGGAATCCTATGCCTCATCATCTTCATCATAGGATGCTGCACCTCCTGGCACAACAAGATGGCTTACCATAAACTCATGAACGGTAGAACAATAGGCGAAGTAGAGCATATCCTGACAGAAAAGGATCATGCTGTTCTCTATCTGCCTGTCTACCGACTCCAATTCAGTATCTATGCCAATCAGCTGGCTGCGCATCAGATTACCCAACTCATTCATGCTGCCCACGAGGTAAAGGTTGACAGTTGCAGCTACCGCTCGCCAAACATCGTGCTGATTATCGGCGAAAGCTTCGGCCGCCATCATTCCCAGCAGTACGGCTATTTTATGGATACCACTCCACAGCAGGTAGCCTTGGAGAAATCGCGCAAACTCACCAAGTTTACCGATGTGGTAACCTGCTGGAACCTGACCAGTTTCGTTTTCAAGAACATGCTCTCTACCCATGTGGTAGGCGAGAAAGGCGAATGGTGCGACTATCCGCTCTTCCCTGAAGTGTTCCGAAAGGCAGGCTACAACGTAACCTTCATCACCAACGAATTCCTGCCACAGGCAAAGGAGGCGGTTTACGACTTCAGCGGCGGTTTCTTCCTGAACAACCCGGAACTGAGCAAACTCCAGTTCGACCATCGCAACACCCAGCTCCACGACCTGGACGACGGATTGCTGAAGGATTATGATGACAGTCTGAAGAACTTCCAGAAGGAGCACAACCTCACCATCTTCCACCTGATGGGCCAGCATGTAAACTATAAGCAGCGCTACCGCACAAAGCAAGCCCGGTTCTGGGCAAGCAGTTATGAAGACAAGCGCCCTGAACTGACCAATGCCCAGCGCAAGATGCTGAGTCATTACGATAACGCCACCCTCTACAACGACTCTATCGTAGCCCAGATTGTAAAGCGTTTCCAAAAGCAGGATGCAATCGTCATCTACGTGCCCGACCATGGCGAAGAATGCTACGAAGAGAACCGAGGCTTCATCTGCCGTAACCATTCTGCAGAAATCGACTGGCCTCTGGCTCACTATGAGTTTGAAATTCCGTTCTGGATATACTGTTCGCCAAAATATATCAGGAATCACCGCGACATTTACCGTCAGATACGCAAAGCTAAGGACAAGCGTTTCATGACCGATGCCCTGCCTCATCTTCTGTTGTATCTGGCTGGCATTGAGACACCTACCTATAAGGAGGAATATAACATACTGAGTCCGAAATATGACGAGATGCGACCACGTATCCTCAAAAATTCTGCCGATTACGACAAACTTCGTGATGCGCATCTGGAAAAGATAAAAAAGGAAGAAAGTAAAAAGGTAAAAAAGAAAGAAAGGAGAAATTGATTATGAATAGTGCTATTCTATCACGCCCGGCATGCAATGCCCTGAGAGGACTCGCCATCATCGGCATCTTCTTGCATAACTACTGCCATTGGCTGGGACCTATTATCAAGGAGAACGAGTATCAGTACTTCCAGCACAATGTTGACTGGCTGAACCAGGTAATGGTCAGCATGGACCTCAACCTGCCTGTACACCTGCTCTCGTTCTTCGGCCATTACGGTGTGCCCGTATTCCTCTTTCTGAGTGCTTACGGACTGGTGATGAAATATGAGGCTAAACCTCATCTCTCTACCGAACAGCAGACCAGAATGTACAACATCTCGGGCAAGAAACTTACAGGAAGAATCAACTGGCGCGAACCGCTCCACTTTATCCGCTATCACTATCTGAAGCTCTTCAAGATGATGATAGTAGGTTTCGTAGCATTCACAATGCTCGACCTTATCACGCCTGGCTCTCACCACTATGCAGCGCTCGACATCGTTGCGATGCTGGGCATGTTCAATAATGTATTGCCAAATCCGGATAACATCATCTGGCCGGGTCCGTACTGGTTCTTTGGTCTGATGCTGCAACTTTACATCGTCTATCGACTGCTGCTCTATCGCCGCCATTGGGGATGGACCGTAGGATTGATGGCCATCTGCATCGTCATCCAGCTCCTCCTGGGCTTTGACAATCCGGAGAGTGAAGTGATGAACCGCTACCGCTACAACTTTATGGGCGGCATGTTGCCATTCGGACTGGGCATCCTCTATGCCCGCTATGGCGAGAAGATTCTGATGACCTTCCATTCGCCTATCACCAATTTCTTTGGCTGCATCTTCTGTCTGTCGCTTATCTATAGTCTGAGCGGCAGCATGGTTGGCTGGACCTTCGTGCCTTTCTTCTTCTGTCTGCTGAGCGTATTGGTAGCCGACCTGCTCCAGAACATCAGCTGGTTATCAGGTATTTACAAGGCATTAGAGTGGATGGGCAGCATCTCCGCCGCCCTCTTCGTATGCCACCCTATCACCCGCAAGATATTCATCCCTATCAGCCGTCAGGGCGACATCTATGCTGGTCTGCTCCTCTACATCATATCGAGCATCTGCCTGGCTTGGCTCTTCACCCAACTGATGAAGAAGATTCCAAACCCGAAATATTAAAAGAAAATCATGAAGATAAAAGATATAGAACTGGCGAATATCAGCCGGTTTCGCGGCGAGTTGATGGGAGCAGCCATGCTGTTCATCATCCTCTTTCATGTGGCATTGCCTAGAGAAAATGCCTTTTTCGGGCTTCGCAGAATGGGCAATGTCGGTGTAGACATGTTCCTCTTTCTCAGCGGAATAGGTCTCTGGTTCTCGTGGATGAAGAATCCTTCTGCCAAGCATTTCTTCATCCGCCGTTATCTGCGCATCTACCCTACCTGGCTCATCATAGCCTGCCTCTTCTATATCCCTTCTTTCCAGGGCGGAAGCACCTGGAACTGGATCTATCTCTTTGGCGAAATAACCATAAACTGGGGGTTCTGGCTGCATGATGAGCTCAACTTCTGGTACATCCCGGCTACGATGATGCTCTATCTCTTTGCCCCTGCCTACATGGAACTCATCAAGCGCCATCCTATCTACCGCTGGCTGCCGGTGGTGATGATCATGTGGTGCATCCTGGTACAATATGTCACCCCGATACATCAGGCTGTAGGACATCTGGAGATTTTCTGGAGCCGCGTGCCTATCTTCTTCATCGGCATCAACATGGGTGAGATGGTCAGACAGAAACAGACGCTCGACGGCGCTTCGATATGGATGATATGGCTCATGTTCCTGATGACGCTGCTGGCGAGCATCTTCCTGGAACAGGAGAAGCATGGCATGTTTCCGCTCTTCCTCGAACGCATGCTCTATATCCCGCTTACCATTACCAGCATCCTGCTGCTGAACCGCATCTTCCGCCGCACCCCGAGCTGGTTTAATAAGGGGTTCATGTTTGTGGGAGCGCTGAGTCTGGAGTGTTATCTGCTCCATATCCACTTCGTGCTGAAATACCTAGAACCGCATCACTTGGGCTATTGGCCTACCTTCTTCATCTGCATAGGCATCACCCTGCCTGCAGCATGGATTCTGAGCAAGATAGCCGGATGGATTTCTAAAGAGTTATCTAAGTTTATCAAGTAAAAAAGGAGTTTATTTATTAAGAAAATTGGAGTTTTATGAACGAGAATAAATTGGAAGACAGTAAAGGTTTTGCTGCGCTGCTGCGACTGGTTCGCCCGAAGCAATGGATCAAGAATGGCTTTATCTTCTTACCGCTGTTCTTTGGCGGCGCCCTGTTGCATACAGATGCTCTGCTGGCGGGTCTGATTACTTTCTTCGCCTACAGTTTTGCCGCATCGAGCATCTATTGTTTCAACGACATCTTTGATGTGGAGGCCGACCGCCGCCACCCGGTCAAGTGCCATCGTCCGATAGCATCGGGGGCGGTCAGCATCAAGCAGGCATACGGACTGATGTTCCTGATGTTTGCCCTCTCTATGGGTGTATGCAGCCTGCTCGGCTCATGGGAGACGATGGGAATCATCATTTTCTATTGGCTTCTGAATCTCGGCTACTGCGCCAAATTCAAGCAATATGCCAT
>OLOZ01001047.1_pt1 | contig 20855 bp, 11 predicted proteins | sample 1673021 | NCBI WGS metagenome assembly OLOZ01 (sample SAMEA3136747, study PRJEB25190) | human gut metagenome | biome: human gut; feature: human-associated habitat; material: faeces | place: Austria | collected 2013 | reverse complement strand
CGTTAGAATCCACGTCGTGATATGACCCATCGTATAAAACAGCTTTAACATTCACTACCTTGCAGCCTGCCAGAGGACCTTTTTCCATGGACTCTATGAGACCTTTCTCAACTGCCGGAACATAATTCTTAGGAATCGAACCCCCAAATAATTCTTCAGAAAACTCAAATTCTTCTTGTGACGGAGAGAATTTTATATGTACATCTCCGTACTGACCTGCACCGCCCGACTGCTTTTTATGTTTGCCCTGTACATCCGATGCGCCTTTGATAGTCTCTCTGTAAGCTATCTTCTGAGGAATCGTCTTTACGCTCACTCCGAACCTGTCTTTAAGCTTAGCCAGTATAATTCCAAGCTGTATATCTCCCTGTCCGCCCAACAATGTCTGATGTGTCTCGGGATTTCTCTCCACTACAAATGACGGATCTTCTTCTCTCAATTTTGCAAGTCCTGTACCCATTTTTTCATCATCGGCTTTATTCTCTGCTTCTATGGCAATAAAGTATGTAGGAGATGGATAATCGAGCGGCAGATATCTTATGATGTCACTCTTGTCACAGAGAGTATCTCCTGACATGGTATACTGTAATTTTGCTACAGCCACTATATCTCCGGCTTCAGCATAATTCAGTTCCAGCTGTTCTTTACCGCGAAGGAAAAACAGCTTTCCAAGCTTTTCCGACTTTCCGGCCCTCTCATTATACACTTCGGTACCTGAATTGATCTTACCTGTAACCACTTTCATCAGTGATATCTTCCCAACAAACGGATCTATTATAGTCTTGAACACAAACGCAGACATAGGCGCATCTGTAAGAGATATTCTCTCAACAGGTTCATTTTTATCGTTAAACCCTTTGTACGGTCCATGCTGAAGAGGTGTTGGCACATAAGTTATCAGCAGATCAAGCAGACCCTCAATACCATGTCCCAGTTCAAACGCTGATGAGCATACCGGCACTATAACTCCGTCAGAAATACCTTTTACCAGACCTTTCTTTATCTCTTCATCAGAGAAATCCTCGCCTTCAAAATATTTTTCCATCAGCTCATCATCTGCCATAGCGATAGCTTCCTTGAGTTCTTCGTCTATCTCAGTGGTAATAGGCCAGCTAAAAGGAATGAGAGTCTCGCCAAAAGCCTCTTTAAGTTCAGCGAAAGTCTTATGATAATCAAATTCATCCTTATCTCTTTTATTTATGACAATGAATCTTGGCGTCTTATACCGTTCACATGCATTCCAGGCGGCTTCCGTACCTACCTGAACACCTGCTCCCGCATCTACCAAAATAACTGCGGCCTCAGCTGCCCTAAGAGCTGCATTTACTTCACCAACGAAATCAAAATATCCCGGCGTATCGATAAAATTGATCTTGCTGTTCTTCCACTCTATCGGAACAACAGAGGTATTGATGGAATATCCTTTTTCGGCCTCCATTTTGTCATAGTCCGATACAGTATTACCGTCTTCGACTTTTCCCATTTTCGGGATAACGCCTGTCTCATACAACGCAGATTCGAGGAAAGTTGTCTTTCCGCATCCGCCGTGCCCTAACAGAGCAACATTTCTAATGGTTTCACTTGTATAGCCCTTCATTAACTAAGACCTCCTAATCATTTTTGTAAGATGGGAACATTATATCATTGCGGAGGTTTTATTACAATAAAATTAAATTCCAATATTTCTGAATTTTTAATTCTATTTAATGTATGTGCTTATGAAAACTCTTTTTAAAATCTAACCGTCCATATATAAAAAGTAATTATTTTTAAGAACTTCTTTTTTGTCTTCTGAAATTAATTTCACACAGAATCTCAACAGCGAGAGGAAGAAGGAACAATATGGCATAAGCTGAATAGAAAAGATATGACATTGGTGTTACTTCATATATTATTATCTCCGGATCATAATATATGTTAGTCTGATTTAGAGCAGCGCCCACCAGAATCAATGTTACACACAGCGTTACAGCCAGAACAAATCCTCTGTCACGGTTATCGAATCTGTATATAGAGAATGCGGTCCTTCCTCTGAGAAAAAAACCTCTGCATTTCATAGACAAAAGACTTTCCATAAAACTTTCAGAAAACCATCCTATAACCGCCCAAGCTGTACGTAAAAATCCATCTTTTTTTCCTATAGAACTCCGAGAAATCTTTATTTTTTGGTTTTGACTCTTTAACCTGGGGATAAGCCTCAATATCTCAGAGGCCAAAAGCGAAAGTCCCGGAGAAATTCTCCCCAGAAGATAAATTATTTTGTCAGAAGAAAAAATTTCAAAGATACAGGAAAAAAGCATCATCACAGAAGCTAATGCAACACCTGTGGATAATCCGTATATTACAGCTTCTAAGGTTATGCTGTTTCCTATTGCATTCTGGCAAAGAGGCGTCATCCCAAAATGATTGTAATAAGAATAAATAAAAGCATATATCAGGACAAACGGTATTAAACAAACATTAAACATTGCTGCATTTCGCCCTCTTAATTTAACGGAATAAGCAAACGATGATATATAGGAAAGAGCGACAAATACAGGATGATCAAAGATCACTGTAAAAATCACAGTTGCCGAAAAGTATATAAAATTTATCAGCGGATGATAACTGTCAAATCTCATATAAATCCATCCTCATTCATCATTCCGTATTTAGTCTTTATTCTGTCGAGTTTTTCGGTCATAGGCCTGCACAGGATAAACAGAGTTGCCATAGTAGACGCTGCCAAAACACCATTAAAAGGAACTCCTGCACTGTATACCATCAGTGCAGAAGATATGTTTATTGTACTGCTCATAGTGAAAAGTGTACATGTGTCAAGAAGAGGCCCTGTTATAATCATTATAACAAGACCGCCAAAAACAGTAACAAATATCCTTTTTTCGGGAGTGATTATCCCCTTCCTGCTCAAAAGACCGGCAATAAAGCCTGCCATGCCGTAAGCAAACATCTGCCACGGAGTCCATGGACCCTGTCCAAACATAAAATTGCTGACAAAAGCACTGACACATCCTGTCAAAAATCCCGAAATCGGACCTAATGATATTCCTGCTATTATAATGATCCCTACTATTGGTTTGACCTGCGGCAGCATAATAAAAGCCGCTCTGGATATGACTGCTATAGCGCACATCACTGCAATGACAGTCAATTCTCTGGCCTTAGGACGCTTGCCTTCAAATGCCGCTGCAAAAGGAATCATCGCAAGAATAATAATAACAACTCCACATACATAAAAACTCCTGCCTCCCATGTATAAGGAGAGTATCATGAAAGCCGGTATCAATATAAAAACAACTGCTATAGTCATCAACAGATATTTTCTTTTCATAACTGTTTTCACTCTCATCGATTCATTTGACATAATCTTATCACATCCTCATTAGTAACTGCATCACTGAATATGTGCCTGCTCATTCTGTTTGCAGCCGTAGTATAAAAGCTATTATGAGAAAAAAACCTGTCAGGGGTATCAGAGGTAATGATACTACCGTCAAAAAACAGACTGACATTATCAGCATATTTAGCGCAAAACTCTATATCATGAGAAACCATGATTATAGTAACACCTTTTTCTTTAAGCTCATTCAGCAACTCTGCAAATTTTATCTTAAAAAAATTATCCATTCCTTTTGTGGGCTCATCCAGAAGTAATATTTTAGGATCTGTTAAAAGCACCTTCGCAAGTGCCGTCCTTTGCTGTTCTCCTCCTGAAAGATCATATGGATGGTGATTAAGCAGATCTTTTATGCCGCATAAACTGATTACGCGTTCTATGGAAATTCCTCTATTTTCATCTGAATCTGTCTCCATCTCTTCAAGCTCTTCTTTCACAGTTTTTTTAACAAAGAGACTTTTAGGATCCTGAGGAAGCATAACTATGTTGTTTTTAAAAAGCTCTCCGTTTTTGTATTTTTCAATTCGTCTCCCTCTTATCAACACTTTTCCCCGATAAGGCCTGCATATATTACAAATAGTTTTCAGCGCAGTAGATTTTCCGGTACCGTTCCCTCCTACTATTGCAAACAGTTGGTTTTCAGTTATCTCTATGGACAGTCCCTTTAGAATATCAGGGGAATTTTTCTCATATCTAAACCATACTTCTTTTAGCTGTACAACAGTATTTCCGGCGTTTTTTTCCTCATATGGCCCGTCTTTTTTCTCCAGACTTTTTACACTTATTTTTCGGTTGCCTAATTCCTCAGACAGCCACTTTCTTCCATCCCTTACAGTCAGAGGGCATTTCAGCTGACTTTTTGTTCCGTAATATATCTGTACAGGAGAAGGCATAGCCGCAAACATATCGTTATGTTCTCCCCTCAGCAGCTCACCTATTTTTTCAGGTCTTTCATCAGCTGCTATCCTGCCTTTATCCAATACTATCACTCTATCTGAAACAGGAAATATGTCTTCCAACCTGTGTTCGGTAATTATCACCGTCGTTCCCAGCTCCAGATTTATCTTACGCACTGTCCCTAAAAAATCTGCCGCAGCAATGGGATCAAGCTGGCTGGTCGGCTCGTCCAGTATAAGAACTTCAGGCTGCATAACCATTATGGAAGCAAGACTCAAAAGCTGCTTCTGTCCGCCTGAAAGCTCTTTTACATCTTTATGAAACCAGCCCTGTATGCCAAAATAACTGGCCATCTCAGCGACTCGCAGCCTCATTGTACGCTGATGGGTACCGAGATTCTCAAGGCCAAAAGCAAGTTCATGCCATACTTTATCTGTAACAATCTGATCATCCGGATCTTGCATAACATACCCTATTTTTACAGCTTGCTCTTTCAGATTCATATCTTCCAAAGGCTTTCCATCAAAAAAAATTTCACCTGTTTTTCTGCCATGAGGAGACAAAACACCTTTTAGATGTCTGAGAAGAGTAGTCTTGCCACATCCGCTTTTACCGCATATAGTAATATATTCTCCCTTCGCCACCGAAAGATTTACATGTTCAAGGGCAGGATTTTCCCTGCCAGGATAATAAAATGTCAGATCTTTGATTTCAAAATGCGCCATTTAACTGCCTCCATAATATTGACCCCAGTGGGAATAAACAAAAATATACAGTAAGAACCCATACCGACAGCAGATTCAAAAGAACTGAGACTGCTGATAAAAATATCAGGCGTATATCCCACATCTGCCGCTCCCAGCCAACAACTGACTGCAACAGCTGACATAAGAACTGCCATGAATATAACCATAATCTTATCTCTAACCTCAAAAGAATAATTTGAAAAGCTGCTTCGCCTTCCGCACCCATATCCCCTGCTTTTCATGCTGTCAGCAGTGATTACGCCGCCTTCCAGAGACCACGTGGCAAGAGCTGAAACAATAGTCATCCCTTCTCTCAGGCGTTTTGACATATACATGCCTTCCCCGGATTTACCTGTACATCTGCGAGCCCAATAAATCTGCATGAGTCTTCTGCTGTATCCTGGTATAAGCCTTAAAACCATCGTGAGTACCAGTGAAACAGAAGGAATCATATGAGAAAAAATATACATGAATTTATCACTGGTCATTACTTTGTTATAACACGCAAACCAGAGCATTATAGTTATAAACATAGCGCCTATTGCCATGCCATAGCAAAGAGCTTCCCATGTATATGGCCTTCCCGCAAAATAAGTAAATAGTATTTTAACACCATCTGTATTGAACACAGGATTCAGCAAGGATACTGCGAAAAAAACCGGGATAAGTCCTATTGCCAATTTTATTGCTTTTTTACCATTTACAATAAAACAATAACTTAAAGACAAAATCACAGAACATACCAGAAAAAGGGGATGTATCAGGAACATCCCCATCACGACAGCTCCTGCAAAAAACATGAAATTCACTGCCGGGCTATATGTTGAAAAGGTATCTCTGTGATCTGTCATATATATACCATATTTTTCTATTATCTATTTCTTTCAGCAAGCTCGGCAAGCTCACTGAAACGGCTTTTTATATATTCATATGAATTCCTTCTGTGAGGAATAAGGCACGCGCTGCAGTCTTTTATCCCATTGTCCAAATATATGAACTGCCCGCCGCACTTACTTCCCAGAGTATACAGAGGACAGTAACAGAACAGACAATTAAAATCTTCTTTATCTTCTACTTCATGACATGGGAAATACTCACAGCCACTATTGTTAAAAAACATTTTTCATCCTCTCCCGATTCCGTATACCAACATATGATATCAGTTGGACGTCGTTTTTTCAAGATATTATGAATCACCATGCTTGTTTCTCTTTTTTACTATAATCAAGGTGGTCAAAGCGAAGGCAGCTATAGCTGCAGCTATTATCCATGCCATATGATATACAGCCAACGTACCCACACCAAAAAGATCATTCCACGAACCTTCAACACCTGCCACAGCATACAGTGAAAAATCCTGAGATTTGAATACTATATATCCGTTCTTTTCTTCACATTTTATAAATTGTATATCTCCTCCATCATCCACATGTACGATCACTGTAGAATCAAAATCCTTCATATCGGGCTTTGGAATTTTTATTTTTACAAGGTCTGAAGGCTCATATTGGTTTCCTGTCAAAAGATCTTCAAAATATATATCATATGTTTTAAGAATATCTGAATCCTCTTTCAGAATACGTCTTATGCTGTCAGTCGTATCATTATCAAAATCTGTTTCTTTTACCACAAGACGATAATGCCATTGTATATCTTCTGCCATTATACCAGTCTGCAAATCTTTGTGCAGTACTTTCCCAAGCTTATCAAGAAGCTCTTTAAATTCTGTATAATTCTTTACAAGAAGTTTCTCGTCATCACTTAGTGAGTCGTATGCGTTATATGCCTCTATTATTAAATCCAGCTGTTGCTCCGTGAGCTTTGACAAATCTGAAGGCAAAGCCTTATCAGGATCATCAGGATTCAAAACTGCTTCTATCATGCTCATCACCTGTTCTACAGTCGTAAGCTTGGCCTTCACACTCTTAGTTTTTCCTGAAGCCTTCTTTTCAGCGCCGGCGGTATTTTTATTTTCAGATGCTTGATTTTCTTCGGCAAAACCTTTTTCTTCTATCTTTGTCATTTCTTTAACGTCAGTCATATCAAACAGGCTCGTCTTTCCTCCCTTTAATCTGTAATACGATGCCAGCGCATAATATGACTGTTCGGTAGCCATACCGTTTTCCGCGGCAGAGCTTGACATAGTATGCATAAAGCTGCCGTTACTGTAGAAAGACAACAGCGCATTCATCACACTATTTCCGTTTTTAATAAATCTTCCATCGTCTGCCGGATCAATGCCAAGACTCGTGAGAGCTACAATAACCTGAGCATTTGACTCTGCGTTGGCGGTGCCATAAGCTCTAAACTTACCGTCACTTCCCTGCATATCCGAAAGCCTGCCCAATGCTTTATCTACAGCAGCCTTCACTTTATTATCAGTGTCATAATACGGAGCCAGAGCCTGTAATGCCATCGCTGTTATATCAACTTCCGTATCTTTTTCTCCTGCCGAAAATCCTCCGTCTTTAAGCTGCGCGTCCAGTATACAGCTTATCAGTGCATCACGGGTTGTCTGTACTTTTCCTTCAGGTGCGTCAGGTACGTCATAGTCGTAAGAATCCAGCGCTATAAGTGCCCAGATCGGACCATTAATACCCTGTTCATTCACGTAATCCAGATCTGCCAAAGGCTCCAGTAAATTATAACCTGCTACATCTGTAACATCTTTACCTATTGACGTAAGGCCCAGTATCACTCTGGAATTGTCAGTGGATTTAGTACTGTGAAGTTTGGCGCTGCCCTTTTTTCTGACATATTTAATTACATTTTGGCTATACTGTTCTGAAACACTTTCAGTAATTACACCTGCCCTGGCAAGTCCAAGAGCCGCCCAGTCACCGTGAGACGCTCCGACAGTCAGACTGTATTGGTTCGCTTTATCAAGCAAAGTATCTCCTGTATCTGCATATATCTTATCTATAGACTCTTGGTTTTCTTTTCGAAGCTCATTTATTTTTAAAACAGCAGCTTCAAGCTTTGCTTTGGCTGCAGATGAAACGAGTGCTTTCGCCTCATCATTCAGAGAATTATAAGCGCTGTCTGCCTTATCTACCAGAGTTCCATCTGATAAGATCAATTTATCCACATCAGGTATACTGTCTATGAGAGCTTCTACTTCATCCGCAGACTCCTGAGGTGTTTTGTCTCCATCCCAGTCAATCTCACTGTAATCATCAACATAGAAAAACCTCATATCATCTCCGTCCTTTAAAGTGACAGCTTCCATATAATCAGTGAATTTACCGTTTATAGTATACATCCATCCGCTTCGCGGACCATTGGTAAGCTCTGCCAAATTTATGCCGGTTTCAGGATCGTATATAGCCGATACATAACTATTGCCGCTCATCTCATATTCCATCCCTGCATCGTTAATAGCCGTTTTAAACAAATCCAATGCAGTTGATCCCAATTTCAGAGTATACGATTTTTTCTCTATCCAGTCATAATATTTTTCATGCTGTACATTAGGACCATGAGCCGTATCACCTATAAGAGTTATGCTGACTTTTATTTCTCCCGGCTGAGGTTCTTCCTCCCCTGATGAACCTCCTTCAGAAGCTCCTGTCAATTCCCACTGTAATACAGGATATCCTTCATTCAATCCTTTTGAATCTGATACGAAATATCTGCTTCCTACCTGATTGTTAAGCAAAGTAATGAAATTGTCTTTTTTCATTCCGGAAGAGCTTACTCCCGTGGCAGTTTTATCTGTAGCCATACTTTCATCTTCCGCAAGATAATAACTGCCTGTTGTCTGCGTTATATATTCGGTTCCTGAAATGTTTCCCAACACGCCATACGAATATGCTCCCGATTCTACTTCACCGATATTGTAACAACCTTGAGGAGCCGCACAAACCGTCGCTTCTCCGGCTATTCCGCCTTTATATTTACTTCCTTTCACTGCTGCAGTATTATAACTTGCCTCCACTACAGCATAATTAGTCATGACCCCCGAAATTCCTCCTACATAAGAAGATGTCCCGCTTATTCCTACCTGACCTGTATTGATACATTGACTGACAGTACCGTAAGCAACCGTACCTGTTATTCCTCCTATACGTTCTTTGCCGGTCAATGCCGCCGAATTCCCGCACTGACTTATTTTTCCGTTAAGTCCCAGCTGTCCGGCTATTCCGCCTACTTCACTGATGCCTTCTATGCTTCCCGAGAATGTGCATCCTACGATTTTTCCTTCGGTATATCCAGCTATCCCTCCTGTATTTGATGCGGAGCCACTGACCTTTATATTGCCTGAAAGGTTCAGGTTCTTCACCGTTCCCTTCCCATCTATGCTGCCAAACAGTCCCTGATCATCTTTTGCCGCTGATATAACCAATCCTGTTATTTTTTTACCTTTGCCGTCAAATGCTCCAGAATATGGATCATTACTGTTATTTCCTATAGGATACCATGTCTCTCCTGTCAGCGTTATATCCTGTATAAGCTGCGCATCTGCAGAGGTCATTCCTCCGTTTACTTTATTGACAAACCATTTCAGCTGGGCTTCACTGGAAATCTCATATACGCCTCCCTTGAGTGAAGGTTCATCACACTGGCTCTCCGGCCATATACCTGCATCTTCAGCAGTTTTGACAGTGCCTGCTTTTGCTGTTATTTCACCCGGCATATTTTTACTTGACACGATAACACTTATATCTTTTCCCAGATCCTCATTTGTCAGCAGATAGCTTTCTTCTGTCGCTGTTTCTATTTTTTTAGCTCCTCTATACCATTGATATTTCAAAGCAGAGGCAGATTCACTTCCTGAATATTTTACCGTGAGCTTATGCCCCTCTACCGCATATCCGTTTATTTTCGCAGTCCCGGTGAATCCTTCTATTTCTTCTGATTTACCCTTTACTATTCCTGACAGACTGTTGTCCATACATTTAGCATATACCTTTGTTCCTACGAGTTCATTAGGTATAGTATATGTATCAGAAACAGCCAACACCTCCTGCTCTCCACTCCAGTCACGATACCATACAAAGATAGGCTCTTTACTGTTTCCGCTCTTATAAGAAGCCCTTACAGTATCGCCTACACATATGGACTTCGGAAGCGTTAAAGATCCATCTATTGCCTTTTTTAAATCTGTCATTTCCATAAGAGACTCTGCCTTGATCAGAATCTCTGCAAGAGGAACTGCTTCTCCTCCGTTGGATCCGCTTGCTGCGATATCGAGAAGGTTCAAATAATAAGCTTCACTTACACCACTGACCATTTCTCCTACGGCTCCGCCTACGCGAAATTCCTCGCTGCTTTCAGTCTCTTGATAAGCCCCGCTGACATCGCCTATGCTATACAGTTTTTCTGCCTTAGATCCTACAGTGTTTATTCCCACACAGCCGCCTACTCCGCTTCCTCGGCTCACTACATTTCCGGTATTATAAAGAGACAATACATTACTGTCATTGCGGCCTATTATACCTCCTACAAAAGCAGACCTACTTTTTGCAGTACTTATAATGTGTCCGCTATTGACACATCTGCTTATATTTCCATCAAAATCTTTATCATTGGTATTGTCTGCAGCTATACCTGCAGCAAATGTCCCTGTTGCTGTCACCAGTCCGGTATTTACTGATTCCGATATACTGCCGCCCTTGTTTGAGGCAGTTATCCCGGACACATATGAACCTCCTGAAACATTTCCGTTATTCGTACACTTTATTATGGTTCCGCCTTTTAAATTGACGCCGGATATACCTGATGTATAATTGCCGCCGGATACGGTTACATTGGATATCACTTCTGATATCAATCCTTCGTTATATCCTGCTACCGCTCCGCTGTTATCGGCATTTTTGATCAAGCCTGATATAATGACATTTTTGATGCTTCCTTTATTATAGGCAATCAGCCCGGCTCCGCTGCCTCCTTTTATATAAAGATTGTTTACAGTATATCCGTTTCCGTCCAGCATTCCCAGAAAAGCTTTTTCTTCACGGTTTCCTCCAATAGGTTCCCACGGCTGATTATTAAGATCCACATCTTCAGTCAGGACACCTTTTATATCAGGGGTATTTTCGGCAGAATCTGCAAACCACTTCAAATCTCCCGGTGATTCAAGCTGATAAACGCCCTCTATCTGTTCAGGTGCCTGTTCTGATGCAGTTCCGTCCCATCCGTCTTCCGAAGGAGAAGGTCCGTCAGGATCTGTTGCGGTCTTATCCGTCTGCCATAAAAGAACCGGGTAGCCATTGTTTATGCCTTCTTCATCAGCAGTAAATAATTCACCCAGCTCTGATTCTTCCACGCCACATGTGAGGACTTTCAGTTCATCAGATGTCTTAGGCAGAATACTGCCGTTTTGAATAGCATAATCGCCTTCTTTTCCCACAGCCTCTTCTGCTGTTGAGTCAAGATAATATACTCTGTCAACTGATTCCGGTTTATATCCCAGACTCCCCGCTATGCCGCCGGCATTGCCTACTGCCGCAGTGCTGACAGAGCCTGCAGAATATGCATTCTTTATATGTCCATATCTGAATTCTCCTACAACACCTCCGGCAACTCCTGCTTCTGCCGATGCCTTTACAGACCCTATGCTATATACGCCCTCAACAGTTCCTCCCATATATAGGCTTCCTGTTATTCCTCCAACGAAGCTGGCGCCTTCAACGCTGCCTGCATTATATGAATCAGTAAGAGCTTCACTGGCATTGGAGTATACGCGGCCGGCTATACCACCTGCATAATTTCCCGTTGCTGCTACCTTGGCCAGATTAGAACATTTAGAAACTGATATGTTGCTGTCCAGCTCTCCTACTATTCCCCCTATATATCCTTTTCCGCTGACTGATACAGATGATGTAGTATGGCAGTTTGTGATGTTTCCTTTAGAATCCCCTGCAACGGCTCCCACATAATTTGCCGATGACATGATGATACTGTCAGAAATCGTCAGGTTCTTCACTTCTCCGCCTGCTCCCACATATCCGAAAAATCCCGTATTTGACAGCGCCTTATTATTGATATACAAACCCGAAACAGTATGTCCGTTTCCATCAAAAGTACCTGTATACGCCTTGCTGCTTGATATACCTTTAGGAGTCCATTCATATATACTGCTGCCTACGTCTACGTTTACAGATTCATTTATCCTTATGTCCGCCGTAAGCTTAGCAGAAGCTTTGAGATCCGCTTCTTTGTTAAACCACATGAGTTCGTCAGACGTACTTATAAGATACACTCCGTCTTTGTCTTTAGACGGCTCATCAGTTGTTTCTCCGTCCCATACAGTCTGTATGACAAGGTATGCTTCATCCACTGTCAGATCCGCATAGTTCACCGTAAACTCTCCGCTTACAGATTTATATCCGGCACTCGATACCCTATAAGTATAATTCCCGTTAGGCAATGAAAAACTGCCGTCTTTCTCTGCAGTGATAACTGTTTGCGGATATTCCTTGCTTGCCACTGTTATAACAGTATCAGAAGCCTGCCCTCCTGTCTCTTTGACAAAAGGTATTGATACTTTATATGTCTGCTGCTTCACAAGAGATATGATCTTTTTGTCTGAATCTTTATTTCCCTTTACATTAAAAGATCCGCTCTTTGAAGTGTATCCATATGCCTTCGCTTCGTATTGATAAGGGTTTCCGCTCTTAGGCAGACTGTAAGTCCTTCCGTCTGCCATCGGAGTCTGTTCCCTGCCATCCTTATCTCTGACCGCAAGCTGTATATCCTCAGGCTCTGTTTCAAATACATAATCATATTTTTTCACCTGCAAAGCTGCACTTATCTCCTGCCCTCCGTAAGCAACGGTAAATTCTCCGCTTACAGTATCATACTCATCGCATGATACCGTATAACTGTAATTACCGTTTTTTAGATAATAAATATTTGAGTCGCCTTCAGACGGATCTACGATTTTTCCTGCCGAGTCTTCCACTGTCAAGTGGGCTTCTGCAGGATTGATAATAAACTTTACTGCATACTGTGAATTGGGGTCCTGCCATCCCAATATCGGCATTCCCCCATCCGGATCTACGGCAAAATTCCCTCCAAGTTCCGCAGCAAAGTCCGCAGACTTCATTTCACCGGATGTTTTAGATGAAATCCCTTTTGTATCCTGAGAATAACCATCTCCTTGATCGCATGCACTTTCAAGGTAATAGCAGCTCTCTGCTTTTGCAAGTCCTGTTGTGGAAGTTCCGCTATAATTCTTGCCGCTGCTGTTTCCTATCACGCCGCCGCATGTTACATCGGAAACATTAGTATCCTTACTTACATTCCCCGTATTATAACAATGCTTAACATCTAAACTATAGCTGACGCCGGATACTCCACCTGCTACTCCTCCTATTCCTTTAGCATTAGTATCATTGAAATCATTAACAGGAGAAATCCCCTTGATACTGCCTGAGTTATAGCATGATTCAACTGTTGATGATTTTCCTGCCGAATCGCCTAAAATACCGCCGACTCCGTATATCCCTGTTATATTCCCTGTATTAAAAGACTTTTCAATAGTTCCGTCAAGACTTCCGGAAATACCGCCTGTGCGTTTCAATGTACTCGTTATGCCCGCCGTATTGCCGCACATAGAAATAACTGAACTGCTGGATGCCCCACCTGCTATTCCTCCTGTGCAGTATGCATATGAACTCGGCTTACCTTTGTTTACTATTTGACCATTATTGAAACAATTGGAGATATCAGCGCCCATGGCTGTCGCCGTTATTCCTCCCACGTAATCTCCGCAGCCTGATATTTTACCGTTATTTGTACATGCTACTATGCTGCTGCCTGCTCCTGCTCTTGAAGCAATGCCTGCAGCATATCCCTTACTAACAGCTGTGACATTCACATTGTTTACGCAGTTTTCAATGCTAAAAGCCTCCCCATAACTGATTACACCGGCAGCATAGCTGGTGCCGGATGTGCTTGTAGTAACACTCCCGTTTAGTGTGAGATTTTTTACAGTTGCGCCCTTGGCATATCCTATGAATGCCTGATAAGCTTTATCGTTATTGATATTAAGGCCTGTAATTTTCTTTCCGTTTCCGTCAAATGTGCCTCCGTAAATCACATAATCACTGTATATATTGACAGTCTGGCCTATAGGAATCCATTCCTTATCTGAAATATCTATATCCTCTTCCAGTACTGCGCATAACTCGGATGTACTTTTTTTGGCGCTGCCGTTTACTTTCTCGGCAAACCACCGAAGCTGAGAAGCATTTTCAATCTCATAGGGCTCCGTTTCGGTGCCTTTGCCTGCAGGTTCCGAATCGTTTATTTCCGCCGTCTTTACTGCCGTATCCCCTATTTTTGCCGATTCTTCGTCTTGGATCACCGTTACGAGAACTGTCTTGCTCTCTGCTGAAGCTTTGCTTTCGCCCAAAGTATTTGTCACTGTAACTCTATAATACGTTTTTCCCGCAGTATCAGTGTCCGGAAGATATTCCTTTTCAATGGAATTTTCTATATCAGAAAAAATCTTTCCGTCTGTACTTTGCTGCCACTGATACGAAATATTTCCTCCATCTGAAGATGATGCCTCAATACAAAGAAGCTCTGCTTTTTCTCCTTTTTCATATGAGATTTCCTCTTCTGGAATATCCTTCTCTATTTTCGGTTCCGCTGCTGTCCCCATTTCCCTGCTGGTAACTGTCGGATCTGATGAAGATATCTCCCCACCATATGCCCATGACGGCATCAGAGAAGTGAACAGCATCATAAGAATCAATACTGCTCCTAAACTTTTACCTTTTCTTCTTCTCTCACTCATTTCTTGCCTCCAATATATCTTCTTCCCATCTCTAAGTGCTATATCCCATTGCACGTATAATTCCAGACTATTACATCGCCCTTTTTCATTTCGTAAGAGCTGCATCCGTAATTAGGCGCCCAGCCATTGACAGTATACATCCAGCCTGATCTGCTGCCGCAGTCAAACTCATAAAGATTATTTATCCCTTCTATATAATAACTGCCATACGCAGGCGTATATGAATATTCCAGCTGAATTCCGGCTGAGCTGCAGGCTCTTTTCAGCACATCAAAACCTGTTTCTCCATCTCTGAACTCAACTGCAGATGAAGCCAGTACTACTCCATTTGAAGGCACGAATCTCTCCTTTCCGGCTTTGAGACTTTCCATATTGCTGAGTATAGAGTCGCATCTTATCTGTATAGTACAGGTATTTATCTTTTCACTGATACCCGATGTCTTAGAGCCTGAGGACAGACCCTTTTCTCCTGCTTCTATGACTTCTCTCTTATGATCTTCCTCTTCTTTCTCAGTCTTTTCTATTTGCTTTTTTCTATCGGCAGTAACTTTATTAATATCATCTTTGCTGAAGCAAAGATGATGTCCGTCTTTATCAGCTATCAGAGCCTTATCTATATTAAAATCATTAAGGGATTCCGCTTCAAGATCTGATATTGATATGTCTGACTTTACAATATCTGCTGTTTTCCCTTCTTTTACCGTTTCTTCAGCTTTTTGCGTCTTTATTTCGACAGACCCCTTAAAAACTTTTATTCCTGTAGATCCTGTCTGCATATTTACAGAAAATACAGCATCGTCAGACGATATTTCACATTCTCCGGCTGTAATCCCATCAAACTGTGAACCTTCATTAAGTATGGAAAACAGCTCTCCGCTGCCCATCTCTATAGACAAAGATTCCTCATCAAGCCCATCCAGCCCGGTTCTTGTATTCTCCGCCATGTAAACTGTGTTTTCCCCTGCTTCTACAGACGCACCGGAGCTTGATCTTGTCTCAATCATATCATCTGTACGCAAAGCAGCTTTATTTTCAAGTGTATATGATATACCGTCTCTTTTGACATTCACTACACCTGTCACATCATCTGCTTTCGCATAACTTCTCTGAGCTCCGAACCAGCCCTTAATACCTGCAACAGTCATAAAACCGCAAAACGCTATGACAGCTATCAGTATCACCATAATGATATTAAGTAGTTTCTTATTATTCTTTACTCTCACTTTTCCTCCTATTTAACGCATAATAAAAAGCGTCCTTTCCGAGGGCGCTTTACGATAATATACACAACACAAAACTGAGCAGATATAAATCCTCACATTTTTACACAAAAAATAATAATTGAATTTTGCCGTAATGCGCTGCTCAATTTTTAACGATATACTCCGTCTCACCTCAGAAGACTTACGCATCAAGCTGACAGGTCTACCGACTTAATCCTTATCATGGAGCCATCCCGAACATAATAATTCTCCAAAACCTACTGAGACGTCTTCCCGAAACTTCCGCTTCAGTGACTTGCCTTGCAGTCATACAACTACATAGCCTGTCCTTTCGTAAATATCACGGTTGCTGAGACACAGTGCCGGATTCTCACCGGCTTCCGATATATGTCTAACTTGAAATATTCATTTATATACCTATGCTATAACTGTTGCTATTTTTTGTCAATGTTTTTTTACCCACACAGCCTCAGACCTATAACTCCTGCAATTACCAGCAGTATAAAAAATATTTTTTTCTTATCTCTGCTTTCTCCGAACACCAAAATTCCAAACAGAACTGTAAATACAGTCCCAAGCCCTGTCCAGACAGCATATGCTATCCCCAGAGGCAGAGTTCTGGTGGCCACCGACAGCAGGAATATCCCGAGCCCTGTTATGAAAACTGTAAGCACTGTAAACTTTTTATTCTTAAATCCGTCAGACAATTTCATACAAACGGTAAATCCCAGTTCACAGAAAGAAGCGCATACTAATACTATCCACATCATTGCTGCTCACCTTCATCTTCCTCACAAAATTTCAACCCTATTATTCCGGTTATCAGCACCAGCAGAGACATAACTTTTGCCACGCTCAGTATTTCATCAAGCAAAATTATACCGATTACCGTAGTTCCAGCTATCCCTATCCCAGTAAAAATCGCATATGACATGCCTATACCGAATGTCCGTATACCTCTTTCCAACAGAAAAAAGCTAAGTATAAGAAATGCTATAGTTACTATTGAAGGCACAAGGACTGTAAAACCATGAGACTGTTTCATAAAATACGCCCATATTATTTCTATAAGCCCTGCGGCAGCCAAACATATCCACGCCGTTTTATTATCTTTCTTCATATACCTTTCCTCCTATTAAACTGAAAAACCCGGGAAAAGCAAAATACTTCTCCCGGGCTTTTATCCCTCCGTGTCCCTCTTTTGAGGCAGCTTCCTCTCGGACCAGCACTTGCTGCAAACGCAAATCGGAACCCTAGAAAGCATTTTTTTATATTATAGCTATTATCCGTCTGTTACGCAAGTGAATATTTCATTTTACTCGAATACATGAATTTCTTTGTAACAAGTTTACTATGCGAATAAAATTCTTCTATTTCGTGATAACCTGCGGAAACATTAATCAATTCCGCCAGTTGTTCCTGAGAATATTCATTTTTTCTTTAAGTATTTCAGTTTTTCGGAAAATTTCATATCATTACCTCCATGAAAATGGTGGCATTCGCTTTAAATCACAGCATCTCACCTTATCTCGCATTTTCACAGATATACCTGACATACTCAAGAGGCATCTGAGTTTTCTTTGCAACATCTTCAACTGTCATTCCTGATCCAAAAAATCTCTTGGCAACAAAATCCATAGACTCTCCGATTTCTATAACATGGCCATCCGGATCATATATCCTCACAACACGCTGACCCCAATGGTGTTCTTTCACCCTGTTCAGATATTTTATCTCTTCCGGATAATCCTCCAGCCTTTCGAGAAATCCATCAATATCATTTTCTTCAAAATACAGCTCGGCATTAGCATCTCCAAAAACCACTTTCTTTTCTATCAGCTTTTCCCATATCTGTCTGTCCTGAAGAGCCAGCCCTTCTGTCATCACCACATTGCCATCAAAATCTAAAACAGGCTTAAGACCAAAAATATCACCGTAAAACTTTTTTGACCTTTCTATATTGCTGACAACCAACAGCAAATTTTTCAATTTCATAATTAATCCTCCTAATGGAGCAAAAGCGCATCTAAAAGCCCTGCTCATATAAAAAAATGCATAGGAACAAAAGCTTCCTATGCATATTCATTTCACTAAAACTCAGCAGATTTAGGTGTCCTCGGGAACGGCAGAACGTCTCTGATATTACCCATCCCTGTTATATACATGATAATTCTGTCAAAGCCCAGTCCGTAGCCTGAATGCTTCACTCCGCCATACTTACGGAGATCCATATACCACCAGTAGTCTTCCTCTGTCATTCCGATTTCTTCGATTCTTTCCTTAAGAACATCGTAACGTTCTTCTCTCTGGCTTCCTCCGATTATTTCTCCAACGCCCGGAACAAGCAGGTCGCAAGCTGCTACAGTTTTATTGTCATCATTAAGCCTCATATAGAAAGCCTTTATTTCTTTAGGGTAGTCAGTAACAAATACAGGCTTCTTATATATTTTTTCTGTCAAATATCTCTCATGTTCTGTCTGAAGGTCTATCCCCCACTGCACAGGATACTGGAACTGCTCTCCTGATTTTTGCAGAAGATCTACAGCTTCAGTATAAGATATCCTTTCAAAATCAGAATTTATTATATTACTTAGCCTATCAATGAGACCTTTATCTATAAATTTATTAAAAAACTCCATTTCTTCAGGCGCGTTTTCCATGACATAGTTTATTATATACTTCATCATGGCCTCAGCAGTATCCATATTATCAGCAAGCTCGGCAAATGCCATTTCCGGTTCTATCATCCAGAACTCAGAAGCATGTCTTGCAGTATTGGAATTTTCTGCTCTGAATGTAGGTCCAAATGTATATACATTCCTAAAAGCAAGTGCAAAAGTCTCCGCTTCAAGCTGACCGCTTACCGTAAGTCCCGCTTCCTTTCCGAAAAAGTCATCGCTGTATTCTACCTTGCCGTCATCACCCTTAGGCAGATCATTCATATCAAGAGTTGTAACCTTGAACATCTCGCCTGCTCCTTCACAGTCACTGGCTGTTATTATAGGAGTATGGACATAAACGAAATTCTTGTCCTGAAAGAATTTATGAATGGCATAAGCCACCATGGATCTAACTCTAAACACCGCTGAAAAAGTATTGCTCCTCGGTCTTAAATGAGCTATTTCTCTCAGAAACTCCATACTGTGCCTTTTTTTCTGCAAAGGATAATCCGGATCGGAGCCTGCTTCTATCACTATTTTTTTAGCTTTTATCTCAAAAGGCTGTTTGGCATCAGGTGTAAGGACAAATGTTCCCGTCACCTTAAGAGCCGCCGAAATAGGAGCTTTTGCAATCTCCTCAAAATTATCGAGAAACTCAGCTTCATATACAACCTGTACCGACTTAAAGAAACTGCCGTCGTTCAGTTCTATGAATCCGAATTTGTTCGAGCCTCTGTTAGTCCTTACCCACCCGCTTACAGTGATTTCACTGTCTGCATGCAGCAGGCTTTCTCTATAAAGGCTTTTTACCTCAACATCCTTCATCTTTCTCTCTCCTAATCATATCACTGAATCACCAAATCGTTAGCAAATCCTCGTGCCTTCCGGAATGATGTCGTCTACAAAGATTACTTGGCATCCGCAAGCATTGTTTGTACCTGCCAGAAGCATTCCCTCACTTGTAACCCCCGTAAGCCTTGCAGGCGCAAGATTTGCTACTACTATAATCTTCTTTCCTTCCAGTTCTTCCGGCTTATAGTCGTTCTTTATACTGGAAACTATCACTCTTTCTCTGAGACCGTCAAAGAGTGTCAGCTTATAATTACTATGGGCTTTTCTTATTTCCTGACATTTTAATATTTTACATACCCTCAAATCCATAGCAAAGAACTGATCAACATTTATTTCAGGTTCTACTATAGGCTGCACCTCATCAGGCTCACCGTAGACCTTGACTTCTTTTTCAGGTTCTTTCTCTGCTTCCATGGCTGCTTTTTCCAGAGCCTCCTCTTCTTCTGTCTTAGGGAAACTGAAATCAAGCAGGTGCATGAATCGTTCTCTGTCTATTGCATATAAAAACAAGTAGAGACGAGGACCTCTCTCCTTACTTATCAAGAGCCTGTACACATTCTTAAAGAACTGTCCCTGAATTTTTTTGAGATTTTCCACATCTGCTCCGAAAACCTCCTTAGGTATATCATAAAGTTTGGTATTGAGTGAATCAAGATCGTAATCTCCGGCCTTAATGTAATCATAAAGCAGCGAGATTTCTTTCTTTTCTTCATCCGAAAGTGTGTTATAAAGATCCCAGTCTCTCCAGCCTCTCAATTTATTGGCACTTTCGGGAGCGCACTGATACAACCAGTATTTAGCTCTTTCAAGTCTCGTATCAAAATCTTTATATTTGTATGGAGTTCCTATCTTCTCAAAGACAGTCTCCATCATAGGCACGTTAAAATCCACTATAGAGCCAAGCTGCACCAAAAGTCCCATAGGAACAGTCTTTATCGATCTTCCTTCTATGAGACTGTATTCAATAACAGAACTGTTATGTTCATTTGCCTTTCCTTCCATGTATTCGTTATACATTTTATCAAACTCGAAATATTGACGCAGTATACCCTCATCAAAACAGAAATCAAAGGCCTTTTTAGGATCCGTTTTAGAATAAAGCCATAGGATCACTTCCGGTTCATATATCTTCAATAGTGTTTCAGGTGTAAGATTCAAACCTGACGAACCCGACATCTTCCCTGTGGATCCTTTAATGCCGATAAACTCATAACCCTGAAACATCGGCGGTTCAAAGCCGAATATCTTTCTCGATATGACGCTGCTTGTTTCGTAGCTTCCCCCCGGACTCGCATGATCCTTACCGCCCGGCTCAAAATCAACGCCTTCATA
>OLOZ01001046.1_pt1 | contig 20884 bp, 13 predicted proteins | sample 1673021 | NCBI WGS metagenome assembly OLOZ01 (sample SAMEA3136747, study PRJEB25190) | human gut metagenome | biome: human gut; feature: human-associated habitat; material: faeces | place: Austria | collected 2013 | reverse complement strand
GTAAGGCCATCCCGCGCGATTACGCCTACATCATCGACGAGCTGCTGCACACGCATCCGGACGAGAACAACTATCGTGTGCGCTATCACGAGCGCATCGTGGAGTCCATTCTGGAGACCGCAAGCGCCGACGACTTTATCGAGTCGCTCGCCTCGCTCATCAAGCGCCTGGCCGTCGACCACCTGCACCTGGTGGGCGATATCTTCGACCGTGGCGGCGGCGCTGCCAAGATTATGGACCGCCTGCTCACCTATCATTCGCTCGACATCCAATGGGGCAACCACGATCTGCTGTGGATGGGCGCCGCTGCCGGCGAGCCCGCCTGCATTGCCACGGTGCTGCGCAACAACCTGCGCTACGACAACTACGAGATTCTCGAGAACGACTACGGCATCTCGCTGCGCGAGCTCGTCGCCTTTGCCGATGCCACCTACACCGCCGGTGAGTCCATCACCCCGCTGATCAAGGCCATCAACGTGTTGCTCTTTAAGCTCGAGGGCCAGATTATCCAGCGCCACCCCGAGTTCGACATGACCGACCGCCTGCTGCTCGACAAGATCGACCACGACACCGGCACGGTCACGCTTGCCGACGGCAGTGTGTGGCCGCTCACGACCAACGATTTCCCCACCGTCGATCCGGCGGACCCCTACATGCTCACGCCCCAGGAACAGCACATCATGGACAAGCTCGTGTCCGAGTTTGTCACCGCCGACCACCTGCATCGCCATATCGATTTCCTCTACACTCATGGCTCGATGTACAAGGTCACCAACGGCAACCTACTGTTCCATGGCTGCGTGCCGCTCAACGAGGATGGTACCTTTAGCAGCATGAACTGCCTGGGCACCTGGCACGCCGGCCGTGATTATCTCGATTTTTGCGACCGTATCGCCCGCCGCGCCTGGCGCGTGGGCGACCGTGACGCCCTCGACTGGATGTGGTACCTGTGGATCGGCTTTAACTCACCCGCGAGCGGTCGCCTGGTGCGCACCTTTGAGCGCGCCTATATCGCCGATAAGAGCACCTGGGTCGAGCCGATGGACCCGTACTTTACGCTTACCAAGTCGCCCTCGGTCTGCGATGACATCATGCGCGAGTTTGGCGTCGCGGCCATGGCATGCTCGCCGACCGGCCACATCATCAACGGCCACACGCCCGTTAAAACCACCAAGGGCGAGCAGCCCATCCGCGCCGAGGGCAAGCTGCTGGTCATCGATGGCGGCTTCTGCCGCGCCTACCATCCCAAGACGGGCATCGCCGGCTACACGCTTATCTCGAGCTCACGCGGATGTCGCCTTAAGTCTCACCAAGCCTTTACCACGGTTGCCGAAGCGCTCACGCGCAACGTGGACATCGAGAGCGAGACCAACCGTTTTGACCAGGCCGACCGTCGCCGCATGGTGAGCGACACCGATACCGGTGCCAAGATCCGCAGCCAGATCCAGGACCTACGCCAACTGCTCGATGCATATAGAAACGGTGCTATCGAGGAGCGCGCCTAGCCCCGCCTGCGGGGATTGGCTAAACTTGCTGAGTTCGTCATCCCCGCGGCGCTCCGGCGCCACCCTAAGGCAGGTACCATGCAAAAGCTCCTTGCGCAGATCATGAAGTTTGGCGTCGTCGGCGTCGTCGCCACGGTCATCGACTTTGGCATCATGAATCTGCTCCACTACGGCCTGGGCCTTAACATCCTGATCGCCAATACCAGCGGCTTTATCGTCTCGCTCATCTTTAACTACGTCGCGAGCATGAAGTACGTGTTTGCGCACAAGGAGGGCATGAGTCGCCGCCGCGAGTTCATTATCTTTGTCGTACTGTCCGTGATCGGCTTGGCTCTCAACGACGGTATCGTGCTGGCGCTCAACGCCGGCCTGGGGCTCGAGGCCAATATCGCCAAGATTTGCGCCACCGCGCTTGTTATGGTCTACAACTTTGTGACCCGAAAGATCTTCCTGGAGGGCGAGGAGACCAAGTAGCTCGCCCTCCTCGTTGCACTACGGGGCCCACGGACGACGTGCGTCGAGCGCTGCGTTGTTCGTGGGCTTTGCTCGTTTACGGAAGGATTTATAACGTTTGTGGATTGTCTCTTGCAAATTTGGCGAGTTCGTATAGTTCTTGGCAAAGCCCTTACGTTTCCCTTGCAAAAGCTCTAAAGTATCCTCTGCTCGATTCATCAACGCATTGGATGTGATTACGTGCGCAAGGCACTGGCACAACCTCATACTAAGCAATTCCTCAAGTTCGCTGTCGTGGGTCTTATCTCCTTTGGCATCGACTGGGGCATGCTCATTGCGCTCGTCGAGCTGTTCCACCTCGACTTTTTGATGAGCACCACGGTTTCGTTTATCACGTCCGTCGTGGTCAACTACTGGCTCAGCATGAAGTACGTGTTCGACCACCGCGAAGGCATGAGCCGCAAGCGCGAGTTCACGATCTTCACCATCCTGTCGGTGATCGGCCTGGGCCTCAACGACCTGTACATGTTTGTGGGCGTCACGTTTTTGAGCATCGGCTACCAGGCCATGAAGGCCATCGCCACGTTCCTGGTCACCTGGTACAACTACTTTAGCCGTCGCTTCTTCCTCGAGGGCGCGCAGTCGTAGACGGCCCAGCATAATCTCGCTTCGCAGCCGGTTGGAATTCACGTTCCAACCGGCTTTTCTGTTTGCAGAGCCTGCCGAGGAAGGTGTACGAGGCGAGCCACAGCATCGGAATGGGACACGGTTTCCCTAGGGGCGCCGTTCCGGAAACTGCGTCCCAGATTGCAGCCTCAGAATGGGACGCAGATTCCGCAACGTCGTCCTAGCGGAAAGTGTGTCCCGGAATCAGTCAGCAGAACGGGATGTGCTTTCCCAATGGATGCTGATGCGGAAACCGTGTCTCGGAATTCGCCTTCAGAGTGGGATGCATTTTCCGGTTGAGCCTCGATTGGGAACCCCATCCCATCCGTATTAAAAACGGGCGGCTCGGATGTTGGTCCGAACCGCCCGTTTGGCGCGTTATGTCGAGGCCTCTAGCCCGTAACGTAATACCAGACTACGTTGTCGCCATTGGAGAGAACGTAGTTACTGCAGGCCGTCATGGGCGCTGCGCCGTTAACGGAGTACATCCAGCCACTCTTGGCGCCGTGCTCCTTCTCGGCCAGGCCGCCGATAGCGGCGACATACGTGCCATACGGCGAGCCGTGCGCATTGACGGAAAGCCCTAGGGCGCACAGGGCATCGTAGGCCGTGGCGCCCTCGTTAAAGGTGAAGGTGCCACTAGAAGACACGGGATTGCCCACAGCGCTCGATGTGACCGAAACCGTCACCGTGACGTAGCCAGACTGCTGCGAGCCGTCCTGATTGCCCGCAGGGGCGCCGCCACTGTTGGATGCAGACCCACCGCCGGACGCCGAGCCGCTGCCCGAAGAAGAGCTCAATCCACCGGCGGATTCGGAGCCCTGTCCGGCAGACGTGTTGCTAGACTTCTTGCCGCCCTTGCCTTCGGACTTCTTCTCCTTCGAATCCTTGTCCGACTTCTTGTCCGAAGACTCGGAATCGTCCTTGGAGTCAGATTCATCCGAATCCTTCGACCCGTCCTTCGCATTGTCCGAAGATTTGGAGTCCTTGGGCGCAGCCTTACCCGAAGCGGTAGTCGAGCCGGAAACCGACGCATCCTTGGCAACGACGCTCTCCCCCGTCACAGCCCGCGCAATCCAGTCGATGGACCATGCACTGCCGGCAGAGGGATAGACAAAACCCAGCGACACAACGATCAAGACGATACAGACGGCTGTCAGAACACCAACAAGTGCCTTGCGCCGCGGGGCGGACGCCGCCGAAGCGGCGCCCTTTTGCTTTGTATCGTCAAGCTGAATGAACGACGAGTCGGGCTGCTTGGACTCGGCGTCCTGTGGCTTATTGGACACAGCCCTCACCTACCGACGCTTGGTGAATACGAACACGCCGATGACGGCAAGACCGATCACGCCAGCCGCAACGCCGACGATGGCAAGCGGATTGAAGCCAGACTGCTGCGCGGGAGCCTCAGCGGCCTTCTTAGCGGTAGTCGTGGCGGCCGCGCCCGTATCCGACTTGGAGCCGGACTTGCTGGACTTCTTATCAGACTTCTTGCTGTCCTTCTTGTCGGACTTGTCGGAATCCTTCTTGGAATCCTTGCCGTCCTTGGTCTCGGTCTTGGTCGTGGTGGACACCGGCTTTTGGCCCGGAGCAACAGCACCGCCAGTCTGCTGGCCGTTTGTGCCGTTACCGGAGCCAGAACCAGCACCGGCATTACCCGAGCCGCCATTGCCGCCGTTACCGCCAGGGTTAACGGCATTCTTGATCCACTTGGCATACAGCGTCATATCGGCCGTCACCGCAACGCTAAAGTCATACGCCTCCGTACAAGCCTCGTCGGTATACCAACCAGCGAAGGTGTAGCCCTCGCGCGTCGGATCCGCCGGCTTGGCGATAGAGCCGTTGGCGGCCGTAGTCTGAAAATCGACCTTGGACCCCTCGCCAGCGCTAAACGAAACCTTAACGCCAGCATTCAGCTTGAACAGCGTGCCAGAGTCGTTGATGTAGTACAAGTTGCCCTGCGCATCACAAGCGATTGGCGAGTCACAGAAGTTGTAGTGGCCCGTTGCGCTAAACACACCAGAAGCCTCAGCGTCACCCAACTTGTAGCGATATACGCCACCGCCCGAGGTGTAGTTAACGTAATCAGAGCTCTCGCCGTAGTTAACCGTAAAGTAGACATACGCCTCTTCGCCCTGGACACTCACCAGCGGAGCGCCCTTGATACCACCAATAGGAAGCGCAGCGTCATCGGCAGACGAAACCAGCGTCTTGGCAAAGTCGTGGGCCAGATCAATAATCGCTAGCGCAGAGCCGCCAGCAACCTCGCCGCCAACAATCAGCTTGCCATCATACATCGTAGGCACACACGCGCAGCCGGTAAGGCCAAGGTCAACTACGCGCTCCTCGGTAATACGCGAAGCGGCATCCGCATCGCGTGAGTCGCCATCAGAAATCGCCAACACGTGCAGCTTGCCGTCGCGCGAGATGAGATAGGCATGGCTGCCGTCAGCCGAAAGCACACAGGTGGAGTTGACAATCGCCCCAACCGAAACACTTCCGAGCACATCACCCGTCGACTTGCTGAGCATCTCGACCGTACCAGAGCTGGTGGGGACCAAGACAAAGTCATCACCCACCGTCGCGCCCGTCCAGTAATAGCCCTCATCAGGATTAACATGCTGCCAAGAAACAGCACCAGTCAGGATATTAATACGCGTCAGATGACCGTTATTGTACGTACTCGTTCCAAAGTCGACATCAACGGTGCCAACATAGAGGTAATTGCCATCAACCGTCAGCTGAGAATTAGACTGGGCAATCTTGCTCACAGAGTCAGTGACCCAAACCGTTGTGAGCGCGTCAGCCGTCAGGGCCTGGACCGCACCGCCGTCAAGCGGAACGATAACCAAACCGTTCGCATAAATCGGGCGCGAGGTGTAACCGACCGCTTTCTTAAGATTCGACTCGGCAAGGACCTTGCCCGACTCGGCGTCAATCTTTAGCAGACGCTTGTTGACGGCAAGATACACGTTGCCGTTCACGACGATAGGTTCACTCGCGTTGGGATACGCCGAACCAGAATATGCCTTCCAATCGAACGTCCAAGAGCTCGCTAGCGCACCCGTAGGCGTCGAAACGTTCTCGACCGCCGCATTGGACTTGCCATCCCAATCGGACTTCCAACCGGACGGACGCGGGGCGCTCGGATTGACTACGACCTCGTCGGGATTGGGAACCGTATCGCCAGCAGCATAGGCCCAGACGATCGTGTCGCCCGATTTGACAACGTAGTCGCTATCGAGTTGGGGTCCGGGAACACCGTTAACAAAGAACGACCAGGAGCCCGTCAGTTTGGTGCCATCAAGCGGGGACACGAGACTATGGACATTCCAATAGCCCCCATCATTGAGCATCACGGACTCAATGCCCAAAGCATCAAAGTAGGCGGCAGTGGCGTCCTTGATCGTCGTGCCCTCAACAAACACCTGCGTCGAAGGATCGGTCCAGCGCTGCGCCTTATCGTCCTTCTTGCCGATGATCTCCATCGAGACAGAAACCTGACCGGGCATGGTGCCATCGGAACCATAGACCCAGGCAACCTCGTCGCCGGCCTTAAGCGTGTAGTTGCCGGCGCCAACATTGGCCATCTTGCCGTTAACGAAGAACTGCCAGGACTTCCAGGTGCTTTCGTTAACCTGTACGGTCGAAAGCTTCACGCTCTTATTGAACGGAGAAGTCAGCGAATTGAGGAACCAACCATACGAACCGGTTTGGACGTCGGCGCCAATGCCGGCCTGCTTAAAGACCTGCTCGGAAAGATCGGCAGCAGTTGCGCCCTCTTCCACCAGCGCGGTCGTAGGCTGAGCCCACGTTTGCTGAGCACCTGAAGCATCCTGGCCGATAACGGTGCAGCTTACCGAAAGCTGGTCGGTGGGCGCAGCGTCACCGTATTTCGAGTAGCACCAGACGACAGAGTCGCCCGCCTCGAGGGTGTAGTTGCCGGCACCCACCGATGCGGCGACGCCGTTAATGAATAGCTGCCAATATGCGCCCGTAGCAGCGTCATATGCAAGGGTGCGATCGGCGTCGAAAGGCGACGTAATAGAATTGAGCACCCAACCCCAAGAGCCGTTGGGGTCGTAGTCGGCCTTGAGACCGACCTGCTTAAAGAGCTCTTCGGAAAGATTGGCGACCGTCGAGCCATTCTTGAGCGTGTACTGCGAAGCGGCAGCCCACGTCTGCTGCTTGCCCTTGGCATCGATGCCAATGACAGAGCACGTCGCTGTGACCTCGGGGCTATTTTGGCCGCTCGTGCCCAGAACCGTGATTTTTGCCGACACGTCCTGGTTGGCAAGCTTCGCGTACGTGGTGTTGTCGGGATAGCGCTCAGCATAGCGAGCGTACTTCTCGCTCGTCAGGCGCGAGGAAACGACAACCCTGGTGTTGTACTCGGGCTGCGTGACCTTGAGGTTCTCGGCAGAAACAATGGAGCTGTTGCTCGACTTAAACAGGCGCCAGTCCTGACCGGACATCGCGTCATAACCAGGAAGATCGACCGGAACAATACCAGGGGACGTCGAATCGGTCGTTGCCTTGTTGTAGCTCCAGGCAAGGTTGCCGTCGGCATCGAGATACGCCTTCTGGAACGCGTGCATGTCGGCCGAAACGGCACTAGCGTCCTGGCCATTCAGAATGGCGGCAGCATAGCCGGTCTTCGCCTTTTCCATAAGAGAAAGCTCGGTATCGAGCTCGCCCTGGTCCTGTGGAGTAATGGCGAAGTCGAGGGTCTTACTAGCCGTGACCTCGGCGTTCGATTTGTCGGTCACCGTAAGGGTGATCTTGGTCTTCGCTGCCTCGGTGCCAGGCAGCGGCTGATAGACCGTGCCCTTGTAACCGTTAAACGTAATGTCATCGGTGCTGGCAGAGTACTTGACCTCGTAATACTTGCCGTCGATATTGAGCGTGCTCGTGCGCGGCATCTGCAGGTCGGCGGTCAGGCCATCCTTGTTGGCGACCGCGTCAGTGCCGGAGTACTTGATGTTGTCGTAGGTAAAGGCCGCATCGACCTTCTCCTGGAGCGCCTTCTTGTCGGCGGCGACCTTCTCGGGATCACCCTTGACGGTCACCGTGAAGTCGTGCGCGCCCTTAACGTCAGACGGGCCACCGCTCACAAACGAAACGGTCGCGGTCAGCGTTACGGTGCGATCGCTCGATGCGCGCGTCACCTTGCCGGTGTAGTCGTCCCAGCCATAACCGGACGGCCAAATGACATCGCCGTCGGAGCTCTTCCATTCAACCTCGAACTTGCTCTTGGAGCCTGCGCGGTACGGAAGCGTGAGATTCGACGTGACGGACTCGGCCGAATCGCCCGAAGCGTAGCCTATGGCAATTTGCTCGGCGGCATCGTCGAGCATCTGCTGAACGCGGGCTTCGTCCCAAGCAACCTGCACTGTCTTGCTGGGCTGATAGTATTCGGTTTCGTCGCCACGCGACAGCTCAAACACGACCTCGGCGCTACGCAGACCGTCGATGTTGTAACCGGCGTAGTCGTTGGGGTCGATGTAGAAGAACGTCACATCGCCGTTGGTCTTATCCTGAGCGTCGGAGATGCCGACCGTGGCCTTGGCATCCTCTGCATTAAAGGCAACGCCGCCCTCGGAGACCTTGACGTCAATATCGGTAAATCCCAGATCGGCAAGCTGCGCCTTCAGCGCGTCATTGACGTTGCCGCCCTTAGCGCTGTAATCAACGGCAATCTGTTTATTGGCATCGTTGAGCTTTTGGACTGCGGCCTCAAGAGAGCCTGCGGCGATCACGGGATTGGCAGAGACAAGCTCGACCGTCGAGCTGCCGCTCTTGGCGACAGCCTTCAGATACTTGCCCGCGGCAGAAGCCGAAACCGTTGCCGTGGCGCCCGACATATCGGACAGAAGCGTCCAGTCGGCCGCGGGAGCCTTCGCATCGTCCGCCGCATACCAGGCAACAGTCGCCTGGCCGGTAACGTCGATGCCGTCGGTGGTCGAACCGTCGGCGCGCTTGGCCTGCGCCGTCGCCTTAACGCTATCGCCCGAGACGAGATGGGTCGAATCGCTATTGATCTGCGGCGTAGTTGTCACGCGCAGCAGGTTATACTCCCCCGCCGCGGTGACGCTATCGGGCAAAACCCACTCAACGGTGTTGTCGAGGGCGTTCGCCGTAACTTTGATGCGCTTGCCAACAAGCGCATCCGAAATGGTCAGGCTACCATCGGTCGTATCGATGCCGTCGGTAAGCTCGGTCCAGTCGGCATCGCCCTCGCCCTTGGCGTACCACGCCATGGTGAGGTCGGCATCATCGGGCACGTCCTTGGTCGAGCCCGACCAGCTTCCCGGCACTTGCACGCTCGGCGTGATCTTTGAACCCACGCTCAGCGTAACGTTCTTTTCGGCAAGCTCGATGCCCGCCAGCTTGTATTGGCCCTTAAGCGTTACGGGACCAAGCGGAGCAATAGACTGCGTGCCGCTGTACGAGCTCTTCTTCTGCGTGCTGAAAACGGTATTTTCGCTTGTCACCTTCACGCGCAGATACTTGCCGGCATAGGCGGCGTCAACGGTATAGGTGGCCTCGGTGGCACCGGGGATATCGGTATAAGCGGAGTCATAGCTCGAGCTGGTATTTGCATACTGCCACTGATAGGTCACATTATCGGTACGTTCGATATAACTGTTGTTCGAGCCGTCCTTTTTGCGCACCTTGGTCTTGAGCGTATCGCCCACGTGCACGCCGTTGGTGGCAGGAGAGCCCTCAAACTGCACGTCGTACAGCTCAACCTGACCCGCAACCGAGACAGGACCCGCCGCATAGTACGGCTTCTGCTCGCCATAGCCGCCGTTGGCCTTGGCCACGACGTAGTAGCCCTTAAGGGCGGCGGTCACCGTCAGGGTGTTGCCGGTCTCGCCCTCGATAGGCGTGTTGCACGAGCTCGCGTATCTCGAGGTGCCCTTGTACCACTGCCACGTGACATGCGAATCGGTGGTAACGTCGGTGGAACCCACCTTGGCGGTCGCCGTAATCGTGGAGCCAACCTCGACTTTGCCCGAAGTCGGGCTCATGGTCACGCTCGTGACATTAATTGAACCGGCGGCAGCAACGAGAGCACCCGTCGAGTTGGTCAAGCTCGAAGAGCCGATCTTCGAGGACACCTTGCACTTGAGGTACTTGCCGCCCAAAGCATCGGTTAGCTCGAGGGTTTCACCCGTGGCGCCCGCGATATCGGTATACGTGCCACTCTTGGTGTCAGAGCTCTGCCACTGGAAGTTGAGCTTGTCCGCGTCGACGAACGCGCCGTACGCGCCGCCCTTCTCCTTGGCGCGGGCCTTAGCGGTATCCCCCACCGCAAAGACGCTCGTGTTGTCCTTGGTGTTGATGATGGACACGGCCGAAATCTCGACCGCACCGGCCTGTTTGACCTTGCTGGAAGTGGTCTTGCTCACCGTGTTGACGCCAGCGTTGGCCTCGACCCTGATGTACTTGCCCTCAAGGTCGTCGCCCACCACGAGCGTAGCGCCCGTCTCGCCCTCGATCTTGGTAAAGCCCGAGTACTGCGAGGTAGAAGCGGACCACGTGTAGGTAACCTTGGCGTCGGCGGGGGCTTGCTGATAATAGCTTACATACGGAGTCGCCGTCAGGGTATCGCCTATGCTCGGCGTGTCGCTACTCAGCTTGACGCTGCTAAGCTCCATCTGACCGGCGCCCAGCACGGGACCGGGGATGTAATTAGCGTTGATGCCCGAGCCAGAAGAAACGGACGGACCATAGTAGTCCTTGCCATCAACCGTTACCTTGCAGATGAAGTATTTGCCTTCCATCGCGGCGGTGACGGTGAGCGACTGCTCGTGGCCTACGACCTCGGTGTAGTCGGCGACATTGCTGCTGTGCCTGGTCGTGCCGGCGAGCCAGGTGTAAGTCCAGGTGCCGGGATTGGCAACGGACTCAGTCGAAGTGCCGTACCAGTCGTCCTCGACCTCATCGAACATATTTGCCCAGAGTGTATCGCCCGCGTTGAGCGCACCAGACTTCGTGGAATACGAGTTGTCCTTGTCCTTGGCGTCTTGGATATAGACCTTGGCCTCGCTCGAAAGCGTCGTGGCAGAAGCGGCGGCAACGGCGTTCTTCTGCTCCGAAGCAGCAGGCGTCGCAGCAGAGTTCTCGGATTCAGTCGCGTTGTCTGCGGCGGTGTCAGCACCATTCGCGGCACTCGCAGTTGCGCCCTGATCTGCGCCGTCACCATCGGCAGCAGCGCTCGCCGCTGCACTGTTCGCGCCGGTGTCGGCAACGGTGCCATCGTCGGCCGCCGCGCCCTCGCCGTCCGTCGCAGCCTGGGTCACGGCCTCGGCAATGCCCTCGGCGCCCTCGGCCCAAAGTTGCGCCGGCGTGGTGCCAAAAGCCATGGCAAAAGCCAGGAACGCCACCAGACCGCGCTTGGCTACGCCACGGGCAATCGCTCCATGGCGACGCCACGAGGCGCGCTGGCGCTCGTCTTCAAACATATCCATTTGTCTCCTATTGTCTAAACTTGGAGCATTGCCCAGCGGCTGCCCCACGTCATCGCGCATATCGCGCTTGAGTACCCCCATCGGGGTCCCCCTTCCCTCCAGAGCCCAACGCGTACCGGCAGCATGCGCCGCGGTCGCGTGCAAGATGGGAGGCGATCCGACTTAACCTTACCGACCCGGGCGCGTCGTCCGATCTGCGACGCGAACATCCCGGGCCAAGAGGAATTACGGTTACTGGTACAGCCGGGGACTTGCACCCCGATTCTCCCAAACACGCAGGAAAACCGCGCATTCGTGCGTCTCCGCACCACCATCTAGGCCATCGATTATTACCGTCAGTATGGTAGCACGCAAAAGGGCCCCGCACACAGGCGAAGCCCAAGGTAAAAGCTATGGTTTGCGATAGGAAGGACTGTCGTCGGACCTTGCAAGAACAGCCCGTTTCAAAACTATGCCGGATTACGGGGCTGATTCAGCACTTCGCAACAATATCTGCCATTTTCGAAAACCAACGACTCATCTACCTGCGGTTTTAAAAGCGCGAATTTCGGTATGCTCGAGGTTCGGCACTCCAGCCCCGTAAACCGGCATAGTTTTGTTCGGACCAGCCCACGCCGGCGCGGCGCGAGGCAAAATAACCCGTTTCCCCCGACCCCGGGAAATCGTTAACGCTTGCCGCCGTGGCTGTTGCGCCAGATTTCGCGGCCCAGCATCAGCGCCAGCACCAGCGCGCTCACGTAGCCCATAAAGCCAATGACCGGGATACCAAACACAACCGGCTCGATGCGCGCGTAGTACACCACCGACGAACCGATAAACAGACCAGCGATCACAATGGCCATCGACATGCGGTCGATAATTCCGCCCAGCTGTCGCAGCGCCTTGTCGCTGCTCATGATCTGCGTGTTCACTTTAAGCTGGCCGCGCGTGAGCATGCGCGACGCCAAGCCCAGATACTCGGCCGCCTCGAGCGAGCCTTTTGCCGCGCGATAGCTGCTCGCGGCAAGATCGCGGCTCATCTCGCGCATGCGGGCGTAGGTGCTCTTCTCGTTTTTGATGTGCGTCTGGATGATCTGGATCATGTTGACGTTGGGCATGTACTCGGTCAGCAGACCCTCGAGTGTCACCATGCCGCGGGCGAACATCGTCACCACGCTCGGCAGCTCAACGTCGTTTTTGCGCGCCAGGTTTAGCAGCGAGGTCAAAAACTCGCCGATATCAAGATCCTTAAGATCGAGCCCCGCAAAGTCGGCGACGATAAAGTCCAAGTCGGACAAAAAGGCCGAATGGTCGAGCTCGGCCGAGTCGCCGCGCGTCACGGCAAAGCGCATGAGCGAATCCTTGAGCTTGGGCACGTCGCCCTCGGCCACGGCAAAAATCATATCCTTGACGATACCGCGGTCGTGGCTCGACATACGCCCGACCATGCCCAGGTCGATAAAGTAGACGATGCCGTCCTTGAGGATGATGTTTCCCGCATGCGGGTCGGCATGGAAAAAGCCGTCGTCGAGCACCTGCGTCGAATAGTCCTCGACAATCGCCGAGCCGATCTTTTCCAGGTCATAGCCCTCGGCCACCAGGCGCTCGGGATCGGCAATCGAGATGCCGTCGATGTAGTCCATGACCACCACGTGCTCGGTGCAAAGGTCCAGGTAGGACTTGGGGCACGACACGCCATGCACACTTTTGTGGAAGTCATAGAAATCGTTGAGGTTTTTGGCCTCGGCTAAAAAGTTGGTCTCCTCGCGAAACGAGGCCCATAGCTCTTCGACCACGCCGTGCAGGTCAACAAACTGGTCGGTGTTGACGAACTTGGAAACAATGCGCACCACCGAACGGATGATGTCGATGTCCTGCGCCATGACCTGCTGCGCACCGGGGCGCTGCACCTTAACGGCCACGTCCTCGCCGGTCACCAGGCGGGCACGGTGCACCTGCGCGAGCGACGCGCTACCGAGCGGGTTAGGATCGATCGCGTCGAACATCTGCCCCAGGCGCTGGCCGTACTCCTCTTCCAGACAGCGGAGCACCACCTCATACGGCACCGGCTCTACGTCGGAGCGCAGGCGACGGAGCTCGTCGCAAAACCGCTGCGGCAAAATCTCGGAGCGGTTAGCCAGAATCTGCCCCATCTTGACGAACATGGGGCCAAGCTCTTCGAGCAGACGACGCAGGCGCACCGGCGTGAGGTTATCCCATACGCGGTACTTTTTGACCAGGCGAACGATTTGCCCGATGCGTTCGCGACGACCCGCCGGCGTGAGCTGGTATTCCTCGTCCGGCGCCATCGCGTCGGGCTCTTCGGGCACCATATCGACAGCGCGCGGCTTTTTGCGAGCGCCCGAGACGGCGGCATCGACCTCATCGACAACCGCCGCCTCGTCACCCAAAGGATCTAGATTGTTGTAATCGGTGGTGGAATCTGCCATCTGCGCTGCTACTCGGCCTCTTCGGCGTCCTCTGCGTCGTCGGGCTCAACAGACTCGACGGGCACCGAGGTCACGTTGTCCTCGACCGAATCGACGATGTCGCGCACATGGGCCAGGAAGGCCGTGCGCTCGGGGCCGGTCATAACGCGGACGCGGGCCAGGATGAGCTCGTCGAGCACGCGCTGTGCCGCAGTCTCGCCCTGCATGCCCAGGCGCTCGGTCAGGTCGGAGATGGTGCCACCCGCCTGCTCGAACATATCGGACACGCTGCGGGCGATATCGGGGGTGCCGGCATCCTTGCGGACCTGCTCGCCCTTGGTATTGAGGTCGTCGAGGACCTTCTTGCCGCCCTCGACGGCAACGGCGGCGGCGCCGAAGCCCACGTTGATGGCGCCGTTAACAAGCTGATCGAGTTTCATAACCATGGTTGGCTCCAATCATGAACAATTGCATTGGCCTTCTTGTACCCAAGATTGGGCGAACGACACAAAATCGTTTTACCGCCAAGATAGGAATCGAGCGGAGCAAAGCCTTTGACGGCGTTTGCCCCGCTCGCTCGCTGCAAGGTTGTCTTTACCTAATGTTATCGTTCATCGCGAAGGAGTTCTTCATGGCACAGCTCGTGGTGTAGAGCACCTTGCCCAACAGAGCATCGGTCTCCACGCGTACGAGCTCGGCAAAGGCCTCGTTGGCGCGGGCGAGCTCGGCGGGCACCTCGGCCTCGGGCAGCGCGGCTACGACGGCGTCAACGTCGTGAATCTGCTTGTGGCCCATGCCGCCGACCTTCTCCTGATAATCCTCGACCGCGCGACCGCACTCATGGAAGCGAACATCGGCCAAGGCACCGATCAGGCGGTTGGCCCAGTAGAAATTCTCGGACGTCACACGCGCCTGGGTGTTGGCATAGTACTCGGGCATGGTCTCGACATTGGCGTACAGCGGCACGAGCGCGTTAAACGAGTTGGAGCCAAACGCCATCCACTGCACGGCGCGATACGCCGGCTGCGCATAGGAGCGCAGCTGCAGCACGGCGAGCTGACTGTTGCGATTGATGCCGATAGGACGATAGGCGCCGCGTGTGGCGGGTGTACCCTTGCTGCCGTAACAGTCGTACTCCGTGCCCTGGTAGTGGCTCGAAAGCACGTACTTGATGTCCTCGATGGTCACCTTGCGCTCGGGCACGCGGCTCCAGGGGATATCGTCGCTCTCGGGCGTGTAGTCGGCGTCGGGGCCATCCCACACGTCGCTGGGGTTGAGGCAGCGCTGCATGTACCAGGCGCGCGGCGTGTTGTAGACGTGGTCGCTGTCGCTGTGCGAGCCAAAGGCCTCGCGCGGGTTAAAGACGGCAGCCGGGCCGTCGCTCTCGACGCCCAGCGTCAGGTCCAGATGCCACTCGGCCATCCAGGAGCGCAGGTCGGCGGAACACATGTGGTCGACCTGAGCGCCCTCGGCGTCGTCCAGGTCAAAGCTGTCGATACCAAGCTGGTTGGGCATGGTCACATAGGCGTCATCGGGCACGCGCTTTGCGATCCAGCGGTGCCCGCCGATGGTCTCGAGCCACCAGATCTCGTCAACGTCACTAAAGGCAATGCCATTGTTCTCGTAAGTGCCGTAGCGCTCGAGCAGCTCGCCCAGAATGCGCACGCCGTCGCGGGCGGACTTGGCGTACGGCAGCACCAGGGTCACCATGTCCTCCTCACCCAGACCGCCGGGCTGCGCCGGAACATAGCCGTCCTCGCCCTCGTTGCCCTTGGCGGGCACGTAGTCGACAAGCGGATCGGCGCCGCGGACGCGCTCGTTGGTGGTGAGCGTCTCGGTTGCGGACATGCCAACATTGAGCTCGTTGAAACCGGCCTCGGCCCAGATACCGTGGCCCGGAACAACATCGGGGACGCTCGTATAGCGCATGGGGTTATCGGGCAGCTCAACGGTCAGGTGGCTCAGGACGCTCGTGTAGACGCGCGGCTGCTCGTCGGGATGCACCACGCGCATACGCTTGGGCTCAAACACCCCGTTGGACGAGTCCTCGTTGCGGGCGACAAGCGTCGACCCGTCGTAGCTCGCGTTCTTACCAACCAAAATCGTTGTGCACGGCATGCGCATCCTCCTTGAGCGAAGAAATTAAATGGCAACAGTGTATCGCTTTGGCTCAAAAAGGGCGAAGCCACAGCTCCGGCAACCCCTGTGGTCAAAAAATGCCAAATATGAGTACTGCCACCAATTTAGTAGTAGCAAATTTCCTTGTAACGAGTGCCGGAAATCCCCATTTGTCCAAAAGCAAGACAACGTTATTCCCCATAGGTTCAATAAAATGGGCTCCCTAGCGATAATGAATATCGCTAGGGAGCCCAAATCTCATAAAACATATGTGACTATCTTGGCAACAGTACTCATATTTGGCGTTTTTTGACCACGCGGTATATGGCTAACCCCTCAAACAGCCCAAAACGCCTATTTCGATGCGCGCTCCGCCGCCTCAATCACGTGTTTGGCGAGAATCGCGGTGGTCACAGCCCCCACGCCGCCCGGCACGGGTGTGATGGCGTTAACGATCGGCTCTGCAGCATCAAAATCGACGTCACCGACCAGCTTGCCGGCGGCCTCGTCCCAGTTAATGCCCACATCGATGATCGTCTGGCCCTCGCGAACCGCACCCGCGCCAATCGTGCGCGCACGTCCAACCGCGGCAACAACAATGTCGGCAGAACGGCACTCGGCAGCCAAGTCGCGCGTATGCGTATGGCACGTCGTCACTGTGGCATTGCGGGCCGTAAGCATGGCAGCAACGGGACGGCCAATCACCAGCGATCGACCGACGACCACGACTTTGGCCCCATCCAGCTCAACGTCGTAATGGTCCAGCAACGCCAGCACGGCCTCGGCCGTGCAAGGAGCAAAGCCCTCGCCTCGCCCCGAGAGCGTGGTAAGCAGCGAGGCCGGCGTCATGGAGTCAACATCCTTGGCAGGATCGAGTGCCGCGGCAACTGCATCCTCGTCAAGCCCAGCGGGCAACGGACGAAACATCAGGCAGCCATGAACAGCGGGGTCGGCATTGATGTCCTCGGTGGCCGCCAACAGCTCGTCCTGCGAAACATCGGAGGGAAGCAATACGCGGCGAACCTCGATGCCAACCTTCTCGCAGCGCTTGAGGGCACCGCGCTCGTAGGACAGGTCGTCCTCGCGCTCGCCAGCACGAACGATGGCCAGTGTCGGCACAACGCCGCGCTCGCGCAAAGCCACGCAGCGAGCAGCGAGCTCCTCGGTCAAAGCGCGGGCAACGGGAGCGCCCTTCAGCAGCTCTGCCATGGCTATCCCCTCTTCCTTGCGGCGTCAGCGGCGCGGCGCGCCAGAGCATCGGCGCGCGGCAGCCACGTATCGAGCAGCTCGTCACATGCAGCCTCGAGCTCCTCGGCACGGGCACGATCCTTCATAGACGTGGTGTTCGCAAAGAGCGTCAAGCTCGCGCCCTGCATGGCAGCGCGGCAAAACACGGCGCCGCATGCCACGTCGGACAGCAGTTGGCGCGAGCCCTTGTCTGCCATGTCCTCGAGCAGCGCCAGCGCGCGCCCACAGGCATCCATGATCCGATATGGCGGCATGGCTGCCACGTGCAGTGCATCCTGAATCGCAGCCGGTCGAGCCGGATCATCGCGCGGAATACCGTACGCCGCCGACACTTGGCCGTACGCACGAACGTCCTCGGCAACCAGACCCACAAGCTCCTGAGCCAGCTCGTCTGCCTGGGCAAACGCGTGCGTCAGATCGTCCGCGCGATCGGCAAGCGCGGGATTGGTCGCGCCATAGCGAGCAACCATCCCGCACAGCGAGGCACCCAGTGCTCCCACAAACGCGCTCGCGCTTCCGCCGCCGGGAACCGGCTCGCGCGCGGCAAGCGCCTCGGCAAAACCGCGACAGGTCTTATCCATCATCTCTTGGCTCATCGAAACACCTCTGCCCACCGCGCCGGACACCACGGACCGTGCGCATAATAAAAAATGGGACAACGACGCCAGGAAGCGGTTGTCCCATTCATCGGTTTTATTGAAGCCCAGTCTAACCCATAAGACAAAGGCTGTCAGGAGCTCTGGCTATCGGCGTTTCCGATTGCCGGCTATAGGCACGGGCGCCTAGTCCACCTGAAACGTCGGCAGCAGCGTGTCGATAATCTTCGACCCCATGTCGCGGTTTGCAGTCGAGTACTCCAAATGCGCCGTGGCAATCGTCGAATCCGTGACGATCGTCTTTTCGTAAATGATCGTATCGTCCTCACACCACGAGACCACGTACCAGTTGTCGCCCTCTGCGGTATAGAGGTCGGCCTTGCCCGAGGTGTCCACGTCGACAAACATCTCGTGTGCAGTTTCGTCGTTAATGTTGACGTAGCCAGACAGGCCGATCACAAAACCCGTCTCCGGATCCTCGTACCTTGTGCTGCTGCCGCTGGGAGTATCTTCCATCTCAAAACGGTTGGGAATCGACATGCTATAAGGATGCATGTCGTTCGTGTACGTATGCACGTCGGTCAGGTAATCGTCCGAATCGCCCGAACCGTAGTATGCCGACTCGTCCTCGGGAACGGCCTCGTCATCCGACGACGAAGACTGCATGGCCTTGGACTTGTCATCCTTCTTCTTGGCAGGAGAATCTTTCTCGTCCGAAGACCCAGTATCGATCACCGAGATTTGCGTGTCGGAGCTCTTGGACCCGTTAAGCATCGTGAGCGCAAACACCGTGCCACCCCCGAGGAGTACCACGGCGGCACACGCCACCGCGATAATGACCGGCGCCTTGCTCTTAGGCTTTTGAGGCGCAGGCGCGACCGGCGGCATCGACTGGGTCAGGCCCGGGGCAGAGGAAGGACCAGCGCCTGCAGATGCCGGAACGGAACCGCCCGCAAGCGACGCCCCGCAATGCGTACAAAACGTCGATCCATCAGGCACTTGCTGTCCGCATTTTTGACAGAACATCGTTCGACCTTTCGTGGTTTAGCTTTTGTCACAGCCAAGTCTATACGCCCCCACCCAGGGCGCTGTTGCGCAACATGAAAAAGCCGATGCCGAGCCGTGCCGTCCCATGCGCCTGCCCCAAACATGGGACACATGGCCCACCTTTCGAGACTCCCGGGCAGCACAAGCTGGGGCATATCTATAAGTAAGGAACCTGTTGGGGCACGGCCACTCAACGGCCGAAAACTAAGAACGGAGGTATCGCCGCACCACACACAACGACATCCGCCACGCTTGCGAATAGCAACATACACCAACGCTCCAACAACCCGCGGCGCCGTGATGTCACCGACAGACAAGGAGGACGCCACCATGAAGAAAAAGACCCTATCGATCCTTTCCCTGTGCATCGCCCTCTTTGCCGCGCTCGCCCTTGTGGGCTGCGGCGGAAGTGCGTCAAGCGGAGGCGGGGGCAGCAGCGCATCCAAGAGCGAGAGCAAGGAAAAGGCCCCCGTCGCCAAGAAGACCGACTTTATCTGGTTTAAGGTCGAGATGCCCGAGAGCGTTGGCGTAAGCGACTCCGCTGGCAAGAATGCCGACAGGGTCCAGCTCACCTTCCCCGAAGACGAGAACGGTTCGGCCGATCGCTTTATCCCCGTTTGGAAAAAAGCGCTGACGGCCGAGGAATCCCACGCCGACCAGGCGGAAAAGAAGGGGGATACGTTCCAGTGGAAGGATGGCGGGTCCGTCGAGTATAACGGCAGGACGTGGCTCGTCGGAACATACGAGGACAACAGCGGCATCTCAACCATGCTTTTTACCGATGTTGAGCCGGGAAGCGTCTACGTCCTCATCTCGAACTTCGATCTGCATAAGAAAGAAGCCGAGGCGCTCCTCAACTCCATCGAGTTTCCCGATGACATGGCGAAGGCAGTTGCCGAGGCACGCGAAGTCGAGATTTCGAGCATCGAGATCAAGCATTAGGGGATCGCACGCAGCATCGCATGCGCAGTCATTAAATGATCGGACGCCCAGCCAGGGGAGGATCGGATCGGCCGGCCCTCCCCTCTTTTACGCCCGAGCATATTGCCACTTGTCGGCGCAAATCAGGCCCCCAGAATGGGACACATGGCCCACCTGAACGAGCCGCTCGCGCGTACAGTAAAGGCAGGTAATCCATGGGCGGTTACAGATCGAGGAGGACACGACCATGAAAAAGAAGGCCTTTGCGATTCTCACCCTCTGCATCAGCCTCTTTGCCGCAGTTGCCCTGGTGGGCTGCGGTGGCAGCGGCGGCGCTACCGGCAGTGGAGGTGGCGGCGGAGCAGAAAAGCCAGCCGTGGATATGAGGACCGACTTCATTTGGTTTAAGGTCGAGGTCCCCGAGGGCGTCGAGATCACCGACGTCGCAGGCGACACCGCCGACAGGGCCCAGTTTAAGTTCACCGAGAGCGAGCACGCCAGCGACCGCTTCATCCCCGTCTTCGATCCTGACAAGAACGCCGATGAACTGTTCGACTACGAGGCAAAGTGGAAGGCCAACTCCGGATGGACCGAGAGCGATCCCGTTAAGTACAACGGCAAGACCTGGCGCAGCGCCTACTTTACGCACTCGGGCGGTGTGACGACCGAGTACTTCACCGACGTTGACGGCGGCAGCGTGTACGTGCGCATCGACAACGTCGAGGAGCACAAGGACGCCGTCGAGACCATGATGAAGTCTCTGGAATTTGCCGACGACATCGCCGAGGCCAAGACCGAGGCCATGGACGTCAAGCTCGACGATATCGAGATCAAGCGTTAAGCGACTGGCGAGCGCAGCGGGAAACACGGGCGCAGTGCTAACAAGCGGCGGTATCCCAGCGCTTCGTACCCAGGGAGGGTCGGTAAACCGACCCTCCCCTTTCTTATGCCGGTAGCCGACGAACGCGAGGATACCGGGCTCCGGAACCACCCCAAATGTGGCAACAGTACGAAAACGGCAAGCACCCCAACACGTCCGCCCGCCGATTTATAGCGCCGCGCAGACAATTAAACCAGCATCTTTAAACATCTGGGCAGTATAGTGACCAAAACTATCGCATAACCGCACTCTGCGAATGGAGGAGTTATGACCGAACACCACGCCATCAGTCGCCGAGCGTTTACGTTGAGCCTAGGACTTGCGGCATTGTCGCCATTTGCAAGCCTGCCCGAAACCGCGGGATTGGGCCTTCCCGTGCGCGCGGCATTTGCAGACGACGCTGTCACAGCGTCGGTCAGCCTCGACAATTTCGTCATTCGCCTTCGCCCCGCGGGCTATTTTCGTACCGCAAGCGTCAACCAAGACGGCAACGTTCGCGGCAACGTCTGCCACCTGTTTAACGACGGCACGTCCAGCAAGCTCATCCTTGAGAACGTAACGACCA
>OLOZ01001028.1_pt1 | contig 21070 bp, 17 predicted proteins | sample 1673021 | NCBI WGS metagenome assembly OLOZ01 (sample SAMEA3136747, study PRJEB25190) | human gut metagenome | biome: human gut; feature: human-associated habitat; material: faeces | place: Austria | collected 2013 | reverse complement strand
TGCGCAGCAAACGCTACTTCTTGTGCTTGTCACAAGAAGGTTCGTCTTTCTGTGCTTCGCAAAGCGCGTTACTGCGAACGGAGCGAACAGTAACAAAATAAACTTGTACGTTATTTGAAAGGTTGTATGTCATAAAATGTATTATAGAGAGAAAATAATATAGAAAAACGTTTAATTAGACGAAAAATATAGTGATAATCCATAAAAATCAAGTATATAATCTATAAGAAAAGCTGAAAAAAATAAATAGTATTTACAAAATCCATTTGACGTGCTACTATCAGTTTAAAGATAAGTAAAACGATTAACGAGAAACCAGTAAACTAAAAGAAAAACATGGAATTAATCCGGTTTTTTATTTTTTACAAAGAAGATTAAACGATTAATCAAAATCGGCAAAGGCAGGTGCAAATATGAAAAAACACTTGAAACAGTTGGATCTGAAGAGAATCCGGATCACAGACAGTCTGTTTGGGGAATATGTGAATAAAGTAAGCGAGAAGATCATTCCCCATCAGTGGAAAATTCTCAATGACCAGCTGGAAGATTCAGAGCCTACCTATTGTATCCATAATTTCCGTATTGCCGCAGGTGAAGAAAAGGGAGAGAGAAAAGGAGTTGTTTTCCAGGACACAGATCTTTACAAATGGCTGGAAGCGGTTGCCTACACCATAGCAGGTGGCCGTGGGGAGCATCTGGAAGAGCTGGCAGATCAGGTTATTGATCTGATAGGGAAAGCACAGGAACCAGATGGATATCTGAATACTTATTTTTCCGTAAATGCCCCTGCGAAGAAGTGGACCAATCTGGTGGAGGGCCACGAATTGTACACAGCCGGACATATGATCGAAGCTGCTGTTGCTTATTACCAGGCTACAGGTAAGGAGAAAATCCTTAATATTGCAAAGAAAAATGCAGATCTCATATGCAGGGTGTTTGGTACAGGAAAAGGCCAGAAACGAGGTTATCCGGGACATCAGGAAATTGAACTGGCCCTGGTGAAGCTTTACCGGGAGACCGGAAAGAAGATTTATCTTCAGCAGGCCAGGTATTTTATCCAGGAGAGGGGCAGGAATCCTAATTATTTGCAGGCAGAAATTGCGGGAAGAGGACATCCGGAATTTTTTCCGGAGTTCGAGAGGTACGATCTGGAATATTCTCAGGCTCACAAGCCTCCTGTAGAGCAGGATGAGGCAGTTGGACATGCAGTAAGGGAAATGTATATGTGCTCCGCAATGGCTGATCTGGCCGGAGAAGATGCCGATTCAGGGCTTATGGAAGCTTGCAGCAGAATTTGGGAGAACATGACGACACGGCGGATGTACATTACAGGAGGAATCGGAAGCAGCGGCTTCCGCGAGCGGTTTACTACAGATTACGATCTTCCAAACAGTACCAACTATTCTGAAACCTGCGCATCTATCGGTGTGATGATGTTCGGGCAGAGAATGGCAGCCATCACAGGAGATGCTTCTTATTATGACTATGTAGAGAAAGCGTTGTATAACACTGTGATTGCAGGAATCAATATTGCAGGAGACCGGTACTTTTATGTAAACCCACTTGAGGTGGTTCCGGAATTTTGCACAGAGCACACTTACATGGAGCATGTGAAACCGGTAAGGCAGAAATGGTTTGGAGTTGCCTGTTGCCCGCCAAATGTGGGAAGAACCCTTGCTTCTTTGGGACAGTACATATACGCAGAAGATGAGGAAGGGGTTTATATTAACCAGTTTATCTCCTCTACAGCAGATACAGAAATCAAAGAGAGCCGTATGAAGATAAAAATGGATTCCACGCTTTTGCAGGATGGAAAGGTTCAGCTCCAGGTGCAGTCGTCCGGACCAGGAATCCTGAACATCCGCATTCCCTGGTACAGTGAGAAATGGGAATGTGTGCAGAATGGAATTTCCATAAAAACGCAGCCTGACAAAGGCTATCAGAGGCTTTGCATTTCACCGGGAGACACACGGATCAGTATTGATTTCCATGTGGTTCCCAGATGGATGGGAGCCAATGACCAGGTGAGGGCAGATGCAGGAAAAACAGCCCTGATGAAAGGTCCGCTGGTGTATTGCCTGGAGGAAAAAGAAAACGGCAGATTCCTTTCAGAGATTTTTGTAGAAGAGAACACTTCGATAGAAGAAAACGCTCCCGCAGAAGAACTGGTAGGAAATGTTCCAACTCTTTCCTATAAAGGAATACGTGTAAGAAACAAAGGTGCAGACGGCGAAAATCAGTTGTACGGAAGTGTAGAGCTGGAAAAAGAAGAAGTTTCTCTGCGGGCCGTTCCGTATTGTATGTGGAACAACCGGGGACAGGGGGAAATGCTTGTATGGCACAAGCTGCGGATATGACAGTATTACAGATTAACTTTAAAACAGTAAATGTTTACAGCGGCCAGGCAAAGCCGTTATAATAAGATTAAGAAAAGGAGAAGTAGTATGAAGAAAAAACAGTTATTGGGGATTTTACTTGCAGGTACAATGATGGTTGGAGCAGCAGTTCCGGTTTTTGCAGCAGATGGTGACAGAGTAAAGATCACATATGCACAGTGGGGAAATGAAACTGAGACAGCAGCTACACAGGCAGTTGCTGATAAGTTCAACAGCGAACAGGACAAGATCGAAGTAGAAGTAGTGAAGATCGATCACGATACCTACGTTACCAAGCTGAATGCCATGGCTACAGCTGGTGAGCTTCCGGATACCGGTATTATGAGTGAGGCCGGCGTGCTGAAATTTGCAGAGAACGGACTTCTTGCAGACATCAGCTCTATGTATGGTGAAGGCGATGCCAAACCTCTGGATTGTCTGACATTCCGTTACGACGGCACACCAGTTGCATATTCTGCAGCAAACGAAGTTCTGAACCTTTGGTACAACAACGATCTTCTGAAAGAGGTTTGTGAGAAGCAGGGAATCGATCCTTCAGAGGTGACTCCTCCGGCAGATGCTGAGGATGCATGGGATTGGGATACTTTTGTCCAGACAGCACAGAAGCTGACTCTGGATATCAATGGAAAGAATGCTTTGGATCCTGATTTTGATCCGGACAATGTAGATATTTACGGATGTACCATTAACACACTGCCATGGCAGCTGGAAGTATGGGCAAAATCCAATGGCGGCGGATATTACAGCGAAGATGGCTCTGAATGCACCATTGACTCTCCGGAAACGGTAGAAGCACTTCAGAGAATCGCAGATCTGTCAGACGTTTACCACTGCGCACCTCCTGTAACAAGTGCTGCTAATGCTCTGGAATCCTCCCTTGGAAGCAAAAAGGTGGTTATGGCAACAGACGGTGCATGGAACGTCGGCACCTTCCTTGGACCAAGCGCTGATTTTGATTACGGTGTAGGTGTTCTGCCTTACATGAAAGAAAAAGTTACTATCTGTACTGGTGGACCAAACGTGGTATTCTCCACAACAGAGCACCCGGAAGAAGCTATGGAATGGCTGAAATGGTATTATCAGGAAGAGAATTCCTGGTCCCTGATCGAGGCTGGAACATGGATGCCGATCCTGGATTCCTGGTACACAGATCCTGAGAAAACAGATAAATGGATCAGCAACCCGAACTATCCGGATAAAGACATGTACAAGAGCGCAGTTGTGGATTATGCTATGAACAACGCACAATCTACCTCCTGGTATTATGTAAACGGAACTGAAGAGTTCAACGCCACACTTGATTCTGTATTCTCCAGCGTATGGGCTGGTGAGGAGACCATGGAAGAAGCGATTAACGAGAACCTGGAAGAGCTTCAGGATATCTTTGCTGAGAACAATGGCTGATCGGAGCTGTTCATACAGGCTCTAGAGCTGGTTATTTTATAGCAAAATAGTGAACGAAACAGTTACTGATAATAGGTAACATGAAGCAGCAGTGAAAATCTGCTGAAAAATAGGAAAAGCAACTGGACTGACCGGTTACTGTCCAAGGATATTATTTCATATTACTGACAGATACCGGTCAGCTCCCTTTTAAGAGGTGCGGGCATGAAAGCAAATAAGAAAAACAAAATAAAAGTGACATCAAGGGCCGGTAGAAAAGAAGAAAGGACCGCTTATCTCTGTCTGATACCGGCATTCCTTGGAGTAAGTCTGATCAGTTATCTGCCGACACTGGCAGTATTTGTTTTAAGCGTATTTAAGTGGAATGGTCTTTCCTCACCGGAGTTTGTAGGTCTGGAGAACTTCCAGCGTATTTTTACAAAAGATATTTATTTCGCAGATTCTATAAAAGCGACAATTTTGTACGCTCTTCTGGCTGTGGTAGGCGCTATTATCTATTCTCTTCTGGTAGCCCTGCTTTTGAATATGAAAATATGGGGACGGACATTATTCCGTTCTGTTTTCTTCATTCCATACCTTTTGCCTGCAATCGGTGTTTACAAAGGATGGCAATGGTTATATGAAGGTAACTTCGGACTTTTTAACTTTGTCCTTCGAATGGTGGGACTGAAACCTCAGAGATTCCTGGACAGTCCGAGTCAGGTAGTACCTTCCCTGGTAGTAATTGCAATCTGGACAAGCGGCAACCTGATCGTGGTTTTCCTTGCAGGACTTCAGAATGTACCGCGGGTTTACATGGAAGCAGCGGAAATTGATGGTGCAAATGCATGGCAGCGCTTCTGGAACGTTACCATTCCAAGCATTTCCCCGATTATTTTTTACAACGTGCTGACTGCCCTGATCACACACCTGCAGGTTATCAACCCGGCGCTGGCTCTTACAGATGGCGGCCCAGGAAAAAAGTCCATGTTTATGTCCTATGTTATTTATCTTTATGCATTTAAGAAAAACAAACTGGGATATGCAGCTGCTTATTCTGTGATCTTCTTTATCCTGGTTGGAATTTTTACGGCAGTACTCTTTAAGACGCAGAAAGAACAGATTTTCGGAGAGGGGGAATGAGAAATGGCTGGAAAAATGGCAAGCAGAAAGAAAAAAGAAAAAGCCTTTAATGTTCTGGCGTTTTTCATTGTACTGATTCTGGCTGCATTGGTACTTCTTCCCATCTGGTGGATTTTCCGTTCTTCCCTGATGAGCACGGCAGCATTGAATGAATATCCGCCTTCCTTTATTCCTCATGAGTGGCTCTGGTCAAACTATTCCAAAGCGCTGGAGACTTTTGAGTACTGGACTTATTTTAAGAACACATTCACCATTATCATTCCGGCAGTTACCTTTGGTACCATCACTGCGATTTTTTGCGGATATGCCTTTGCAAGACTTCGTTTCCGCGGGAAAAAGCTGATCTTCAACATCTGTGTTGGCACGATTCTTCTTCCGGGAATGGTAACCTTGATTCCTCTGTATATTTTCTGGACAAAGGGAATGGGACTGGGTGATACATATTGGCCGTTGATCTTGCCGTTCTTAACAGGTGGTGGCTTTTTCAACATTTTCCTGATCCGGCAGTTTCTGATGACGATTCCAAAGGAACTTGATGAGGCGGCTTCCATTGACGGGGCTGGAAGAATGAGAATCCTATGGACAATTCTTGTTCCTTCAATTAAACCGGCGGTAGTTGTAGTTGGAATGATGCTGTTCATCCAGATATGGAACGACCTGCTTCAGCAGATCATTTACATTAACAGCATGAGCAAATTTACCTTTGCCATTGCGCTGACCAACTTTACCGGCTCATTCGGAACTAACTGGCCGGTGGCACTGGCAGCCACGTTTATGACAATCCTTCCTGGTATTGTGATTTATATCTTCGGGCAGAAGAGCTTTGTGGAAGGAATTGTGCTGACTGGTATGAAAAATTAAATTATAACAATATTAACATTTTCAGGCAGGGCGGTGGTCCTGCCTGTACGAAATTTAAAATGAGGATGTAAAAAGCCTCTTTTTCAAACACGCTCTAAGACAATGCTTTGTGGGGTGTATGAAGAGGCTGTAATCAGGCAGTAATTTTGAGGAAAAGCATATGAGACTGACAAAAAGATTCATGGACTGGTATCAGGGAAATAATGATAAGGAGAAAGAGACGCCAAAGGGCGGTGTGAAGAGAGTTGGTTATGTACTCTGGAATTACGCCGGCAGACTGGTTGGGGCAAATGTGCTGTTCCTTTTGTGCTGTATTCCAATCGTGACGATTCCGGCAGCTCTGTCAGCACTGAACCGTTATCTTTCGGCGATTTACCGGGTAGGATATGGTTTTTCCCTGGAGGATTACTGGAAAGAATTTAAGTCTGATATTCTGAAAAATCTTCCGGCGGGAGTGCTCACCGGCGCTCTGGGATTCTATTCCTGTTATCTGCTCAGTCTTGCTGGAAATTTCGGCAAGGGAACTACCCATGATGTGCTGATTGGGTGTGGGATTGGTGTAATGATCTTTGCCATACTTATTGGTGGATATTATTTTGTAATGTCCGCTATGTTAGACCTTGGCGTGGGGGTATTGCTGAAAAATACATTTCTCATTATGGTATTGGAATGGAAGCTGAGTATGGTGATCGTAATCACTGTGGTAATTGCCGGCGGAATTTTGCTGGCACTGGCACCATATTCTCTGTTTCTGCTGCTTACGATCGGCGTTTCTTTTCCGCAGATGGTGATATATGCCTGTGTGGACAGGGCCGTGGAGCGAAGGGTGCTGCAGCCCTTTGAAAAATTACAAAGTAGAAGAGCAGGGGAGTAGAGATGGCGATTGTGGCTGTGAATAAAATATGATAAGATTGTGATAGAAAGAATTAATAAAAAAACCGGAGGGAGAAGTTCCATGCCGACCATAAAAGAAATTGCAAAAGCCTGTAACGTATCAGTTGCGACTGTTTCCAATATTATAAATCATAAAGGCAGCGTTGGTGATGCCACCAGGGAGCGTGTAGAGAAGGTGATTCGCGAGATGAATTATACGCCTAATTATGTTGCCAAAAATCTGAAAACCAAAAACACCAGAAGTATCGGTGTTATTGCAGAAGATATGACAGTTTTTGCTCTTCCTGATATTATCGACGGCATTACGGAATACTGTGAGGAAGCTGATTACCAGATTCTTCTTGTAAATCTCCGTCTTTATAAGAAATTCCAGGATAATTATTACCGTGATAACCGTCACAAAGAAATTGTACGTCAGGAGTTCCAGAAGCTTCTGGCAAAGCAGGTCGAAGGAATTATTTATGTGGCTGCCCATGAGCGCCTGATCGATATTATCCCAGAGGATCTGCCCATTCCAACGGTAGTTGCTTATGGCTTTACTGGCAGTGGGAAAATCCCATCTGTAGTGGTGAAGGATATCAAAGGTGCCCATGATCTGGTCAGTTATATTGTTTCCAGAGGACACAGGAAAATTGGTGTTATCGCAGGTAAGAAGGAGAGTATTCATACCCAGTCCCGTCTGGAGGGCTACCAGAAGGCTTTGTTCGAAGGAGGGATTCTCTATGATCCGGATATGGTTACTTATGGGGACTGGGATCGGCAGAGTGGCTATGAGAACACGGATATTCTTTTGGAAAAGGGTGCAACAGCTATTTTCTGTATGAATGATTTCATGGCTGGTGGAACCTATGACCGTTTGGAAGAGCTTGGGCTTCATGCTGGGAAAGATGTGGCTGTGGCTGGCTATGATAACCGTGAAATGGCATGCTATGAAAAGCCGCCGCTTACTACCATGGCTCTTCCTCTTCATGATATTGGCTATAAAGCCTGTCAGATCATTATTGGGATTCTGACAAAAGAAGAAGTGGAGTTGGATAATGGAAATTGCTTTGTGGAGTGTATTCCTTGTATTCGGGAGTCGGTGAATGCGGTGGAGGCATAGAGAACGGTATTTGCTATTTAATGTGCTGAAAAGTTCTTCAGGAGGGACGCATTGTCCAAATGCGTCCGGAATAACGACCAGCACATTAAATAGCAACTTTTTTAAGAAATCGCAGCTTCAGCGAATGCAGTTGTAACCAGGTTTTCACAATCTGCCCTGTCAGATAATTCTCCTGCACTCTCCAGAATATCCTGCAAAAGTTCAAAACTATCTTTTTCGAATATCAGATTCTCTTTCCAGGTATCTTGCTCATAATAACGCTTGACAATTGCGGTAAGAGTATCCATATCTGTTTCCGGGAATTGTGGGGAAATCACCTGCGCAATTTCCTCAGGGGAATGGCTTTGTACATAGTCCATGCCTTTTTGAAGGGCGTTTGTGAAGCTCTGGATAATCTGTGGGTTTTCGTTAAGAAAGCTGGTCTTTGCACTGTAAGAGGTATAGGGGACATAGCCGGAATCCACGCCCAGAGAAGCCACTACATAACCTTTTCCTTCTTTTTCCAGGGCAGTTGCGGAAGGCTCAAATTCAACAGTAAAATCTGCCGACATGTCACCGGTAAATGCAGCTGCAGTGGAACCAAAATCAATACTCTGGTCGATTTCCAGATCCGACGCCGGATCAATATTATGATTCCTTAAAATGTACTCAAATACCATTTCCGGCATGCCACCCTTACGACCGCCAAGAACTCTCTTATCTTTCAGATCATCCCATGTGAAATCCGGCATTTCTTCCCTTGCCACAAGGAAGTTTCCAGCCCTCTGGGTGAGCTGTGCGAAATTCACAACCGGATCAGTGGCACCTTCCTGATAAGCATAGATAGATGCCTCGGCCCCCATAAAACCAATATCAGCTTCCCCGGAAATGACAGCAGTCATAGTCTTATCCGCACCAAATCCTGTGACAAGTGTCAGATCCAGCCCTTCCTCTGCGAAATATCCTTCTTCAATTGCCACATACTGCGGTGCATAGAAAATCGAATGGGCCACTTCGTTTAAGGTAACCTTTGTAAGCTCCTCTTTTGATTCTCCATCTTTTGCAGCAAAGACTGTGGCTGGTAGTGCAGTTACAGTAAGAACCACGGCTACTGCCAGTGAAATCCATTTTTTATTTCTCATACAGTGACTCCTTTTTTGACTTCTGCTGTTAGGATATGCAAAATATGGGAAATATGTTCGTAATAAGCATATTGCAAAGCTAAAAAAGAGGGTCGAGAAAAGTTATTTATCTGCCTCTTCTGATAAAATTTGTAACTGGATTTTTAACTTTCCTAACAGTTAAAAAATATGAAACGTACTTAACAACAATTCAATTGTGCTCATCTGTCAATTCTGCTATGCTTTAATCACAAAAGCTTTTGGAATTTTAACCGAATAAGTTGCGAAGCAGCATTCGGTTATGAGCAAGTAGCGAAGCGGACCTGGAATATCCGCTTGACTCAGGAGAAAAATATGATGAATATTGGAAATGTGATTAAAAAATATAGAAAAGAATTAGGTTACACGCAGGAAGAAATGGCAAACCGTCTGGGAGTAACCACTCCGGCGGTGAATAAGTGGGAAAATGGGAACTCCAATCCTGATATTGAATTGTTAGCTCCTATTGCAAGATTACTGCATATTTCCCTTGATATCCTGTTGTCTTTTCACGAAAATCTGACTGACCTTGAAATCGAAGAGCTGATCCACAAAATGGACAAAATGTTTTCGGAGGAAGGCTTTGAGAAGACCTATCAGTGGGCTGTAAATACCATAAAAGAATATCCAAACTGCAATCTGCTGATCTGGCAGATTGCGGTAATGCTTGATTCGCGCCGGATCATTGGCATGTGCGAGAATCCGGACAGGTACGATGAGCAGATCAATTCCTGGTACGAAATGGCGCTGAGGGATAAAGATGAAAAAATTCAGCACTATGCAGCTGATTCCCTGTTCGGCTTCTATTTGCGAAAAAAGAATTATGAAATGGCAGAAAAATATTTAAACTATTTTTCCGATTATGATCCCATGAAAAAGGTGAAGCAGGGACAATTATATATGAAGCAGGGGAAAAAAGAAGAGGCATTTGAGATGCTGGAAAAGGCTGTTTTTTCAGAGTATACCACTTTAAATATGGCTTTTGGAATCATGATTACTAAGGCTCTTGAGGAAAAAGACCATGGATACGCAAGGTTTCTGGCAGAGAAAATGTGTACATTAGCTTCAGGATTTGATATGGGAAAATACAATGAATGTGCAGCAATGTTGAATGTTGTGACCGCAGAGAACAATGTGGAGGGCACTTTCCAGGTTGCAAAGCAATTGCTGAACAATGTGGATACCATATGTGATTTTCAGGAATCCCAATTATACAAACATATGAAATTCCAGGAAGTTGAAAATCCATATACGGAAGAAATGAAAAAAGAATTGCTGGAAGGCTTCAGAAACGCAGAAGAGTTTGCTTATATGAAAGAATACGAACCCTGGAAAAAATTGTTATCAGGGAATTAAAATTATCACTTTCCTCAAAATGGTTGTATATAAATAAAGAACGATGTATAGTATTTGCAAGGTTTTTCTTTTATTCCAAATCATGAACATGCTTATGTGGTAAGCAGAGTATAGAAAGACATACGAGGAGTGACAACAATGGAAACAATCACAAGAGACGAGGCTTTTTCATTATTAAAAAAATACAACAAGGATCCATTTCATATCCAGCATGCACTGACTGTGGAAGCGGTCATGAAATGGTATGCAAACGAACTGGGATATGGAGAGGATGCTGAATACTGGGGAATCGTAGGGCTTCTTCACGACATTGATTTCGAGCTTTATCCGGAAGAGCATTGCCTGAAAGCACCGGAAATGCTTCGCGAGGCAGGGGTAGGCGAAGATGTGATACACAGTGTGGTATCTCACGGATATGGAATAACCGTAGGCTGCGGTGTAACGATTGATGTAGCACCGGAACAGGAGATGGAAAAAGTGCTCTTTGCAGCAGACGAACTTACCGGATTGATCTGGGCAGCAGCTTTAATGCGTCCGTCTAAGAGCACTAAAGATATGGAACTGAAATCCCTGAAGAAAAAGTACAAGAGCAAAGGTTTCGCAGCAGGCTGCTCCCGGGAAGTAATTGAGCGCGGTGCGCAGCAGCTTGGATGGGAACTGGAAAAATTGCTGACCATGACACTGCAGGCAATGGCAGCCAGTGAAGATACGATTAATGCGGAGCTAGAAAATGCCTGAATGTTGTTTTACAATCGAATGAATTACTATGCAGTATATCAGTCAACTATGGTATACTGCATCATTTCATAATGTAATCTGCATCCTTCTGTAATGTCAAATGGCAGAAGCGCTCTTGCTACCAGCTTCAGTTCTTCCTCGGGAAGATCTGTCCTGCGCAGGTGAGCGTAGTCGCCGTCAATAGATTCTACAATATAATCACAAATTAACATAGAAATTATCCCTCCGGTTTGTATTATTTATATGCTTATAGAATACCACAGAGAAAAACGTTTTTCAAATACCAATTCAGGTGCTATAATAGAATTCATAGATGAAAAAATTATCAGTGAATAACATCAGAAAATGAGGTATCAAAAATGTCAGCATTAACAATCAGTCCGGAAGATGAAAAAAGAGTAAAAGGAATGGGCTTTCTGAATAACAGAGGAACCGACCTGTTTTCAGCAAGAGTTCTTACAACAAATGGAAAAGTAACTGCAGCACAGCATCGCTGTATGGCAGACGCTGCAGAAAAATTTGGAAACGGTGAGCTTTTGTATACCACCAGACTTTCCGTGGAAATCCCGGGAATTCCCTACGATAAGATTGAAGAATTTCAGAAATTTATAGCGAAGGAAGGCCTGGTAACAGGTGGAACAGGGGCTAAGGTACGTCCTGTAGTGTCCTGCAAAGGAACTACATGCCAGTATGGACTTCTGGATTCCTATGCAGTATCAGAAGAAATTTACAGACGTTTTTATGAAGGCTACAGGGAGGTTGCACTTCCGCATAAATTTAAGATTGCAGTGGGTGGCTGTCCGAATAACTGTGTGAAACCAGTCCTGAATGATGTAGGAATTATTGGACAGAGAATTCCAAACGTCAATGCAGATGTATGTAAAGGCTGCAAGAAATGTGCCATTGAGGCTGCCTGTCCAAACAAAGTGGCAAAGGTGGTTGATGGGAAGATTCAGATTGACAAAAACATATGTAAAAACTGCGGCCGCTGTGTTGGAAAATGTCCGTTCCATACCATTGAGGACGGCGCTTACGGCTATAAGATATACATAGGTGGACGCTGGGGTAAAAAAGTATCTCAGGGAAAAGCCCTTGGCCGGATTTTTACATCCAAAGAAGAAGCCCTGGATGTAATTGAAAAGGCCATTCTTTTCTTCCGTGACAATGGAATAAAGGGAGAACGTTTTGCGGAGACTATTGAGAGAATTGGCTTTGAAAATGTGGAGAAGCAGCTGTTGGAGCAGCTGTGAAAAGACGTTACCCGGGAGAGTCATTACAATTGGTGGAAATGCTCTGCACAGATAAAATAGAATTTGGAGGAAATATAACATCTATGAATACAAGAGAACAGATCCATGCATTATCTGAGGAAATGCTTGAAAATCTTGGAAAGCTGGTTGCCGTTGATTCCCAGCTTGGCACCCCGTCAGAGGGGAAACCTTTCGGAGAAGGACCGGCAGAGGCACTTGAGATCGGGCTTGAAATTGCCAGAGAGCTTGGTTTTAAAACCGTAAATCTTGATAATTACTGTGGTTACGCCGAAATGGGAGAAGGCGAGGAAATCGTAGGTATTGCAGGTCATCTTGATATTGTACCTGTAGGTGGTGACTGGACCTACGATCCATTTAAGCTGACACGAGATGGCGACCATGTATACGGACGTGGAACTACAGATGACAAAGGACCTGTAATTGAAGCTCTCTATGCGATGAAACTTCTAAAGGATTCCGGTGTGAAACTAAACAAAAGAGTCCGTCTGATCATGGGATGCAATGAGGAGACCGGTTCCAAATGTATGGCACATTATAATGAGGTAGAGGAAGAGTTATCCTGCGGCTTTACACCTGATGCAAATTTCCCATGTATTCATGGTGAAAAAGGCTATATGTCCATGATGGCATATTCCAAAAATACCAGAATTATCTCCATGAATGGTGGCTTTGTTTCTAATGCAGTATGCGATAACTGTACCACTGTGATTCCGGCGGAAGCTGGTCTTAAGGAGAAACTGGAGCAGATGCTTTCCGAAACAAAACTGCAGGAATATAAAGTTACGGAAACCGAAAACCAGATCACCATTTATGCAAAAGGCGTACCGGCTCATGCCAGCACCCCGACACTTGGTATCAACGCAGCAGGTGTTACCATGGAATGTCTTGCAAAGGCAGGCTTTGAAGACGATTTTGTTAAATTTTATAATCAGCACATTGGAACTGCCTGTGATGGCTCCGGTGTTGGCCTTAAAATTGCCGATGAATTTGGTGAGCTGACCTTCTGCAATGGAATCGTAAAAACAGAGAATGGTGTGATTTCCTGCACCATCGACATCCGTGTACCTGTAACCTTCAAAAAGGATGATATTCTGAATCGTATAGAGGGTAATCTGGAAGATGAAAATGGCCGTATTGAGGTGGGGGAAATCGGTAATCCGTTGTTCTTCCCAAGAGAATCTCCGCTGGTAAATGCCCTGTACAAGGCTTATGTGGATGTGACTGGCGACACGGAGAACAAACCAATGGTAATTGGCGGTGGTACCTATGCCAAATCTCTGAAAAATATTATTGCATTTGGTCCGGAGAAACTGGGGGTGGATTATCGTATTCACGGAGCAGATGAATTCATTCTGGTTTCTGAGATGGAAGAGGCTGTGGAAGTGTATATGGAAGCAATTAAGAATTTGTTAGCAATTTAACCGAATCAAGTAAGTTCCCTGGGGCGATTGCGAAAAGCAATACGCAGTGGGAGACTTTCTTGTATCAGGAGGAGTGTAAGCTCCTTCTGATAAACTGCGAAGCAGTTATTCGGTTATGAGCAAGTAGCAAAGCGGACCTGGAAGATCTGCTTGCCTCCAATTAAACAAGTTTTGAATACAAAAATAAAAGAAGAAGTCCTCGAATGTTACTGGCATTCGAGGGCTTCTTTGTGTGATCAGGAAATTACTTTGCAATACTTCTTTTACACAAAAAAAGCTCTGAGAATATTGAGATTATATTGCAATTGGAAAATGTCAATATCTGTATCAGAAATGACAATGTTAGAATCGTCTTTTTTTAACAAGCAGGTATATAATAGGCGTGCATTGAAAAGAAAGTGTCAACACAGGTTAAACTGAGTTAGCACTAATCCTGGCTTTTCAGAGAATTGTATTCACCGGGATTGCAGCCGAAATACTTGCGGAATCCGATGGCAAAACGGCTTGCATTGCTGAAGCCTGTCAGGGCAGCAATCTGAGTCATGGAATACTGCCCGCTTTGTACCAGGGAGAAGCTCTTTTTCGCCCGGTATTCTTCCAGATAGGCAGTGATGGTTTTGCCCGTCATTTTTTTGAAAAGACGGCAGCAGACCTCTCTGGACAGATGCACATGATCTGCAAGCTGCTGTAGGGATATTACAGAATCAAAATGCGTATTCAGATAATTCAGCATTTGTTCCAGACGTTCAAGCTCCAGCTGATTGGAAGGCGTGTAATGGGAGGAATAGTTCTGACTCTCAAAGAGAATATCACTGAAAATCTGGCATAGAAGTCCTTTGATTTTCAATTCGTAACAGTAAGGTTTGTGATCAAAAAGCTGTTCGATCAGATTAAGCTTTTCCAGGATCTGTTGGTGCGAAGGTGTATCAGGCGTCAAAAGAACACATGGAATTGCTGCGTTTTGAAGAAAAGGTCTGAAACAGTTTTTCTCCACATCACTTCCAAAGTCTCCGTACATAAAGTCCGGGCGGACCAGAATGGTGCTGTATCTGGCTGGTTGATTGCCCGGTGAATGGCAGCTGTGAGGCACATTTCGATTTATGAGAAGACCTTCTCCTGGATTCAGATGATAGCTTTTTTGATAAATCTGATAGATAGATTCTCCTTTTCTGGGAAGGCTGATCTCCAGATCATTATGCCAGTGAATGGGAACACTTTTTCCTTCAAAATCCCAGAGATCATCATGACTCACTGTCATTGGAAAGCTTTCGGTTCCATGAGGGCAAAGTTCTCTGTTGGTATCGTCTACCAGAATTTTTCGCATTGACATATACAATTCTCCAAGTGGTTTATATTTTTATTATAGCGCCAGCACATGTGCAGCGCAAGAGGGAGGTACAGATGTCTCGTTCAAAAGAAATGGATCTGACCACAGGAAATCCGTTCTGGTCTTTGCTGAAATTTGCCATTCCTGTAATTTTAGGAAACCTGTTTCAGCTTTTTTATACTCTGGCAGATTCTGTGATCGTGGGAAAAACGCTGGGAGCAGATTCCCTTGCAGCCGTTGGTTCTACCAGCATTATTATCTACTTTGTGTTCTGTTTTATCAATGGATTTACCGGTGGATTTGGTATCTGCCTGGGGCAGCGTTGTGGTGCAAAGGATGAAAAAGGAATGCGAAAAAGCATTGCTGTTTCCACTCTTTTAAGTATTGCCTTTACGGTGGTTCTTACACTTGTCTGTTGTCTGCTTGCGCATCAGATACTTAGCTGGATGCAGATTCCTGAGGATATTTCCGGAGAAGCCTATGACTATATGTTTGTGGTGCTTCTGGGCACCGGTGCAACCGTTTTTTACAACATGATCTCTAATATGCTGAGGGCTCTTGGAGACAGTAAAACACCACTGTATTTCCTGGTATTTTCTTCTGTTTTGAATATTTTTCTGGATATTTTATTTATTGTTCCCATGCATATGGGAGTGGCAGGAGCAGCCTGGGCTACCATACTTTCCCAGTTCCTTTCCGCTGTACTTTCCTTGCTTGTAGGAATGAAAAAATTTCAGATTCTTCATCTTCACAGAGAAGATTTTTATGACCTGAAAGACGCAGCAGTCCTTCATTTGAAAACCGGTTTTCCAATGGGGTTCCAGATGTCGGTTATGTGTATTGGACAGCTGGCTATGCAGGCTGTGGTAAATTCTCTTGGAACGGCAGCAGTAGCCGGTTACACTGCCGCTTCCAAAGCAGACCAGCTTTCCGTCCTTGTAAATAATGCTATGATGACTGCAATTTCCAATTATGTGGCACAGAATTTTGGTGCTGGAAAGAAGGACAGAATCCGTCAGGGAGTACGCGCCTGCCTGATTCAGACAGAAGCTTTTAACCTGTTTATGTGTGTTGGAATTCTCATCCTTCGCCATCCGATCGTGCGGATGTTTCTGTCTGATCCAACACAGGAAATATATCATTATTCCGATATGTATCTCACAATTGTGGCACCATTTTATTTCATTCTTGGTCTGCTTGCCGTATACCGCACTTCCATTCAGAGCATGCAAAACGGCCGGGCTCCTTTCACAGCCTGCATGATCGAGCTGGTGATGCGGATCATTGCTACTGTTGGAATGGCAGGAATCCTTGGCTATACGGCTGTCTGTATTGCCAGTCCACTGGCCTGGTTCGGTGCGTGTGCACTTCTGATCCCTTGCTATTACAGGATGATGAAAGACAGCGCACAGACCGCTTAAATTGTGGTATTTTTATGAAATTAGTAGATATTGGCATGGCGAGATGGTATAATCAAGGTGTTTTGGGTGGAATGACGGGAGAATTATATGATTCGTTCCAATCGGGAAAGTGGTTTTGGACGCTATGATATTATGCTGATTCCGCGTCCTCAAAGGGAAGGCAGTCTGCCGGCTATGGTTCTGGAATTCAAGTTTTATAATGAAAAGATTCATCATTACGGATTTGCATTTAAAGGAAAAGAAGTACTCATAGGAGAATAACTGCCTGGAGTAGCAGAAAATTCTATTAGATAATAAGATCCGACAGATGTTGTGAAAATATCATCTGCCGGATCCTTTTATTATCTGTTTGTAGTTCTTAACAAACTATGTTCGCAAATATACTGGAACACAAAATAAAAAATAATTCCCTTTGAAACGGTGGAAAGTGTCAGTGCCCACCAGATTCCATTCAGTCCCAGTGCAGTGTTTGACAGGACTAGTGCAAGAGGAATTCGTATAACAGTCAGGCCAACGCTGATCAGACTGCAAAGCTGTGTACGTCCAAGACCAGACAGGGCGCCCACAGTCATCATTTCCACGCTGAGAAAAATTTCGGAAAATCCGATGATCCGCAGGTAATCAACGGAAAGCCGGATAACCTCCTCTTCGTGGAAAAAGAGCACAGAAATCTGCCGTGGAAAAAATACAAAGGCAATAGTGATCAGTGCAGCCCAGCATATCAGAAGCCGAATGGAAATATGGTATCCTGATTTGATTCGGTCTTTTTTTCCTGCTCCGTAGTTCTGCCCCATGAAAGCGTTCAGGGCAGAGCCAAACCCGTCAGCCGTGTTCCAGGAAAGGGACTCAATCTGTCCGCCTACACGCTGTACGGCAATCGCTCCGTCCCCGAATCCGGAAACCATTCGGGTGAGTATCATGGAGATGATACAGTAAAGGCTTCCTTGAAGCGCAGTGGGGGTTCCAATGCGAAAGACACCTTTTAAACAGGCAATATCCGGTCGTGAAAGCAGACGGATTTTGTGTAGTACATTGGCTTCACCGTGGTCACGGAGAATTTCTGCAACAAGGATCAGCAGAACTATAATCTGTGCAGTAACAGTTGCAACTGCTGCTCCTACAACTTCTAATCTGGGAAATGGTCCTACACCAAGAACAAGAAGCGGATCAAGGATCATATTCAGTATCAGACCAAAGAAGTTTGCTTTCAGCGGTGTTTTGGAATCGCCCTGGGCTGTGAAAAGACCTGTCAGCACCTGGGAAAGGAAGGAAAACAGGATCAGTCCGCAGGTAATCCGCATATAAATTCTGGCACTGTTGTAAGTTTCTGCATCATTTAATGCAAAAAAATGCAGCAGCGGATTAGTAAATAACATACTGATCAAGGTAACAAAAAGAGAGAAGAGTATGGTAAGCTGCAGAGCCGCCTGTGCAAAGCCTGCGGCAGTCTTCTGGTCACCTCTTCCAAGGGAATGCGCCATGTTTACCTGTCCTCCCATTCTTGCCAGGGAAGAAAGTCCCTGGGAGAGCCAGACGTACATACCTCCCACGCCCACACCCGCCACTGCTTTAGAGCCCAGCATTCCTATCCATGCCATATCTGTAATGTTGTAGGCGGTAGACAGGAAGGAAGAAGCCATGATTGGCAGTGCCAGCTCAGACAAAGTCCGTAAAATAGGACCGGAGGTGAGATTTAATTGTTTCTTTTTCATTTTAGATCTCCTGAAAATAGTAAAGTATCATTATTATACCATAGAAAACGCATTTTAAGAAGATGAAATATGACTTGAAAAGTTACTGTTCACTCCGTGACCAGTAACTCGCTTCGCGATGCACAGAAATCATGCATTCGCATGATTTCGCGCCGCAATTCTCGGGTTTTCTGTGAACTTTGTTCACAAAAAACACCTCGCGGAATGTTACCAGTGAACAGTAACCTTGAAAATACTCTAAAGCCTGTTTGAAAAAGCCTAATGTGAAAAAAATATGAAATTATGTTCCATACCTTGACTTTTAAAAGAATGAATGTTATATTACAAATAGAACAAAAATAAAAGTTATTTCCCGTGGATGTTCGGGAGATGGACAACAGCATTCCCCGGAAGAGATTCCGGGGAATTTGTAGATACTGAATAGTTACAATAAATTGACATTACTGTATTCAGAAAATATATTACAAAGTATATGGATGAAAGCTGTGGGCAGTAATGAATTTATTTCGCAATATGAGGAGTCAGAGGTGACCAGTATGGGAGCAAAGAGAGATTATTATGAAGTGCTGGGAATCAGTCGCAGCGCGGATAAAGATGCTATAAAGAAAGCTTATCGTAAGATGGCAAAGAAATACCATCCGGATTCAAACGCGGGAAATCCGGATGCTGAAGAAAAGTTTAAGGAAGTCACAGAAGCATATAATGTGCTCAGTGACCCTGAGAAGAAAAAACTCTATGATCAGTTCGGTCATGCGGCATTTGAAGAAGGCGCTGGCGGTGCCGGATATGGCGAAGGCAGCTTTGACGGCTCTGGATTCGGTGGCTTTGGCGGTTTTGGAAATAGTCATAGCGGTGCTTACAGAAGTCCAGATGGCAGCTATCAGGAATTTCATTTCGAAGGTGGTGACATGGACGATATTCTGAAGAATCTGTTTGGAGGAGGCTTCGGAGGAGGAAGCAATTCTGGAAAGGCTGGTTCCGCACACGGATTTGGAGGAAGCGGTTTTGGTCACTCTGGTTTTGAAAACGGCTCTTTTAGAAGCGGATTTAATGGTAGTTTCGGCAGTGGCGGTTTTGATGGTACCGGTTATGGAGATGGCTTTGGAAACAGCTGCAATAGCGGCTTTAGTGGCAGTCACCAGCAGAAAGGCCAGGACCTGAATGCAGAAATTTCCATCAGCTTCAACGAGGCAGCATTTGGTTGCGACAAGCTGATTAATCTTTCTGGTGCAGACGGCAGTGGCAAACAGACTCTGAAAGTTCACATTCCTGCCGGAATTGACAACGGCAAGAGTATCCGTCTGAGAGGCAAAGGAAATCTAGGTTACGGAGGTGCTCCCGCAGGGGATCTTCTTCTGAAGGTTCATGTAGGCGAGCGCCCTGGCTTTGAGCGAAAAGGCACCGACGTTTACACCACCGTAAATGTGCCGTTCATCACAGCTGCTCTGGGCGGTGAGGCAAAAGTCCAGACCCTGAATGGCCAGGTAATGTGCCGCATCCCGGAAGGCACACAGTCCGGCAGCAAGATCCGTCTGAAAGGAAAAGGTATCCAGGTAATGGGAAAAGCTGGAGTCTACGGTGATCTGTACGTAACCGTCCAGGTTCAGGTACCGAGAAATTTAAGCGAGGAATCCAAACGGAGACTTCGTGAATTTGATACCAGTACCAGAATGGCTGGTACAAGAGGAAGCCGAACAGCGTAAAATTGCCTGCTATTAAATAACTATTTATTAAATAAGCGAAAGGTACAATATAGCTTACATGTATAAAATTTGGTTTGCTAAATCTAAGCTGAATGCATGTAAGCAGTTTGTTTCTATGTCTTGATCATAATCCGAAATCGGACTAAATCTATTAAAAAAGGTCCGATTTCGGATTTTTTGTGCTGCTTTACAGATCGGGAAAGCAAAAAGGAGAGAAAACGTATATGGCAGAAGCTCTGGGACTGACCGGTTCTGTGTCCTGTCTGGTGAAGAATAAAAATAAATATCACAATTATTAGAAAAAAATACCATATTTCTTGAAAAAATGATATTGATTTAAGGACATGAATTGTGGCATGATATAAACATGTATGTTACACTGTGATAAGTGTAACAATATATGCTAAAGTTTGATGCTTTTGAACAGGGAGGAAAAAATGGGAAATCAGAGAGAATGTGGCGTGCTGCTTCCAATCAGCAGTCTGCCTTCAAAATACGGAATCGGATGTTTTTCAAAAAGTGCCTATGAGTTTGTGGATCAGTTGAAGGCAGCAGGACAGGGCTGTTGGCAGATTCTGCCCCTTGGACCAACCAGCTACGGTGATTCACCTTATCAGTCTTTTTCCACCTTTGCAGGAAATCCTTATTTTATCAGTCTGGAAGACCTGATCGAAGAGGGCGTGCTTACGGAAAAAGAGTGTGATGCTGTGGATTTTGGTTCCAGGGAAGATGATGTGGATTATGAGAAAATTTACAAAGGACGTTACAAACTTCTTCGTAAAGCTTATGAGAGAAGTGATATTTCCAAGAATCCTGACTTTGTAAGATTCCAGCAGGAGCAGGCGCACTGGCTTGGCGATTATGCACTTTTTATGGCGGTGAAGGATCGTTTTGAGGGAATTCCGTGGACAGAATGGGCGGAGGATATTCGCCTTCGTTGGAACAATGCTTTGGATTATTACAGAAAAGAACTGTATTTTGAAATTGAATTCCAGGAGTATATGCAGTTCAAATTTTATGAACAGTGGGCGAAACTGAAAGCGTATGCAAACAGAAGAGGAATTCGTATTATCGGAGATATTCCGATCTATGTTGCCATGGACAGTGCAGATACCTGGGCAAATCCAGGACTTTTCAAGCTGGATGAAAATAATGAGCCTACACAGGTAGCCGGATGCCCGCCAGATGGATTTTCTGCTACAG
>OLOZ01001024.1_pt1 | contig 21086 bp, 16 predicted proteins | sample 1673021 | NCBI WGS metagenome assembly OLOZ01 (sample SAMEA3136747, study PRJEB25190) | human gut metagenome | biome: human gut; feature: human-associated habitat; material: faeces | place: Austria | collected 2013 | reverse complement strand
CAAAAAGAGCTGCAAAGCAGCGGAAAGCATCGAAGATGCGCTTTTGCGAATGGCGCGAGTGAACAGTAACATTTCAATTCCTTGCTGTCATTTATTAATAATTCTATAGTTGACAAGATCATTTTTTTATTTTATCATAACCATATGAAACGGGTTTTGTGACCGTGAGACTGACTCAGAGCAGTCCAGACGGGGTGCTCGTTTCTTTTTTTGTTCACCGCCGTCTCCTTTATACTCAATGAGTATATTTTATCACACTCCTTCCAAATGGCAACCTCCAGTTTCTGGCAGTAAAAAAACCGGCAGGCATTTTTCAATGTCCGCCGGTTCTCTTTTTTTATGACAATAGAATGCTCGCAGAGCGCACATTCTATTTTTATGCAATTTTCACTGCCATGCAATGTGCCGCAGCAATTAACTTATCTGCCGAACTGCATATCGTTGTTGCCGGAAGTGGTCTCCCACATTTCAAGCATGTTGATCGGGTCGTTGTAGTCTGCCAGCCAGCCTTCACGAGCGAAGTCGAACTGACCGTCTTTTCTCTCGTTCAGGAATACGGACCACTCACGAGTCTCAACAGTTACGTTGATACCGATCATAGCGAAATCCTGCTGGATTGCTTCACCGATCTTAACATTACCTTCGGAATCGTTGGTCAGGTAAGTCATGTTGATCGGGGTATTTGCGGAAAGCATGCCGCTTTCATCGAATTCATAGCCAGCGCTCTTTAACAGCTCGATTGCTTTCTCTGTGTTGCCCTCCATATCGGTAGGATTGAAGTAACCAACGTTCTCTTCATCCGGATAGGTGTAAGCGTCATCATTTGCTCTGAACTCACCGCCATTGCCATCGCTCATGCCGGCAGGAATGAAGGTATTGGCAACTTCCTGGTTTGCCTGTGCGATCGCATCAACGATATACTGACGGTCGATCAGCAGGGTGAATGCTTCTCTCATTGCTGCAGCCTCTTCAACCGTCTTGCCTGCAAACAGCTCGCTGTTTACATTGAAACCGCAGTAGTAAGTTCCCAGAGTAGGGATCTTGTGATATTCAGGGGTATCCTTAACGGTAGCCATCATATCGGTAGGAATGGTATCTGCAAACTGCAGGGAGCCATCCTGGAATGCATTGTAAATTGCTGTGTCATCAGCGCTCAGCATGAAGTTGATCTTTGTCATGGAAACCTTGTCAGCTGCCCAGTAGTTGGGGTTGGGCTCATAGGTCATGGACTCGTTATGCTTCCACTCGGTCAGTACGAACGGGCCGCTGCCTACGAAACCAGCTTCCAGTGCCCATGCACCGGGGTTGGTGTCAGCGCCGTCAGCAGCTTCTACAGCCTGCTGGGGTACAGGATAAAAAGCAGGGAATGCGCACAGGTCAAGGAAATATGCGCAGGGTGCGTTCAGATGAGCAGTAAAGGTCTTGCCGTCTTCGCTTGCTTCGATATCCAGAGTGCCGTCATCCTTAGTTGCAAATACGGAGCACAGGTAAGAATAGTCAGCAGCTGTGTTTTCATCTGCCAGACGGTTCCAGCTATACAGAACGTCATTTGCATCCAGAGCTTCGCCGTCAGACCATTTTAAGCCATCCTTCATCGTGAAGGTATAGGTCATACCGTCTTCGCTCATTTCATAGGAATCTGCCAGTTCGGGAACCAGCTGACCGTTCTCATCGTATGCAAATAAGCCGGAGAAGTTCAGGATTGCCAGGCATGCACCGTCAACAGTGGAGTTCAGCGCGGGATCCAGTTTGTCGGGCTCAGATGCAATCTGAAGATCCAGGGTGTTGGTAGGAGTCTTTGCAAAACCGAAGTATTTATAGCCGAACAGGTTGGCATAGATGTTCTCTACATCGGTCTTCTGCAGGTAGCTGTCGTTGTAGTAGTACAGCGGAACAACTGCCCAGGTGTTCATCAGCTCGTCCTCAGCCTCATGCATCAGCGCTTCACGCTTTACAAGATCTGTCTCCGATCTGATCGCAGCGATTCTTGCATCATAATCCTCCCATGCCGGAGCAGCTTCGCTGCTGGGTCCATGCTCACCGGTTGCTGCTGCAGTGTCTGCTGCTTCAGTGGATTCTGCTGCAGCGGTGTCTGCTGCTTCTTCTGTTGTTGCTGCAGGAGCGCTTGTATCAGCTGCTGTGGAACCACAAGCTGCCAAAGAAGCGGTCATGCAAGCTGCCAGCACAAGTGCCAGATACTTCTTTTTCATAATGTCTTCCTCCTTTAAAGATAGATAATGAAAAATAATATATACCCAAACAGTCCGCTAAATCTGCGTCCTGTCCAAGCGTCAAAATTACTGCCGGTTATTTATTCCAGCATGCTACCTGATGTCCGTTGCCGCGATCTGTCAAGGACGGGCACTCCTGGGCGCACTTTTCCGTGGCATAGCGACATCTGGTACGGAATGCACAGCCGCTTGGCATGTGCAGAGGGCTCGGGACATCCCCTTCGAGAACGATTCTCTGCCGTTCCTTTGCCATCTTCGGATCCGGATAGGGAACTGCACTTAAAAGAGACTGTGTATAAGGATGTATGGGATTGTCATTTAATTCATTGGAATCTGCGATCTCCACGATCCTGCCCAGATACATTACTGCAATTCTGTCAGAAATGTGATGGACAACCAACAGGTCATGGGCAATGAACAGATAGGCAACGCCCAGCTTCTCCTGCAGCTCTTCAAACATGTTGATGACCTGTGCCTGAATGGAAACATCCAGTGCACTGACTGCTTCGTCACAGACGATAAATCTCGGATTGGTGGCAAGTGCTCTCGCAATACCGATACGCTGTCTCTGACCGCCGGAGAACTCATGTGCATAACGGGTTGCATGCTCTGCATTCAAACCGACCAGCTCCATCAGATGCAGGATCTTGTCTCTTCTTTCCCCTCTGGAGGTGTAAAGCTTGTGGACATCCAGAGGCTCGCCGATGATATCCTCGACTGTCATGCGGGGATTTAAGGAAGAATAGGGATCCTGGAACACCATCTGCATCTGTCTGCGCATATGTCCGATGCTCTTTTCATTCACTCTCTCCCCATCGAAAAAGACGTCGCCGGAGGTCGGTGTATACAGACGCAGCAGAGATCTTCCTACAGTCGTCTTGCCGCAGCCGGATTCTCCTACCAGACCGAGGGTTTCTCCCGGCTTGATGGAAAAGGAAACGCCGTCCACCGCTTTTAAGGGTGTGGTTTTCATAAATCCGGTTTTGATCGGGAAATACTGTTTTAAATCCCGTACCTCCACCAGATATTCGCTTTTGTTTTTTACTTCTTCGCTCACTGTCTGCCTCCTTTTTCTTCCTCCATGGCTGCCTTTACGTTCAGCCAGCAGGATGCGAAATGACCGTCAGGCATTTGCATTTCCGGCGGCTGCTCTTCGATACAGATCTTCATCGCTTCCTCGCAGCGTGGGCAAAATGCACAGCCCTTTGGCATATTTAAGAGGTTGATCGGTGTTCCCGGAATCGGGATAAGCTTTTCGCCGATTCTGTCCACATTCGGAATGGAACGCAGCAGACCTTTCGTATATTCATGGTGCGGACGGTAGAAAATATCTTCTGCCGTACCTCTTTCACAGACTCTTCCGCCGTACATAACGATAATTTCATCGCACATGTCCGCGATAACACCAAGATCATGGGTTACCATGATGATTGCCATGCCGAGCTTTTTCTGCAGGGACTGCATCAGCTCCAGAATCTGTGCCTGGATCGTAACATCCAGGGCAGTCGTAGGTTCGTCTGCAATCAGGATATCAGGCTCACAGGCCAGCGCCATTGCGATCATGACACGCTGGCGCATACCGCCGGATAATTCGTAGGGGTACTGTTTCACACGTTTTTCCGGTTCATTGACACCAACTAAAGTCAGCATCTCAATGGCTCTTGCCTCCGCCTCTTTCCCTTTTCTGTCCGTGTGAAGCTCAATGGCTTCCCTTAACTGGTTGCCCACCGTAAATACCGGATTTAAGCTCGTCATGGGATCCTGGAAAATAATAGAACAGCATTTTCCACGGAACTCCCGCATCTGTTTTTCAGAAAATTCTGCAATATCCTGTCCTTTGTAAAGGATTTTGCCTTCTGTGATGCGGCCGTTCTTTTCCAGAATACGCATAATGGAATATGCGGTTACGGATTTGCCGGAACCGGATTCGCCGACAATACCGAGGATTTTGCCTTTTTCAAGGTTAAATGTAACACCGTTGACTGCCTTGACCTCTCCCTTGTCTGTGTGGAAGGAGGTATGCAGATTCTGCACGGAAAGGATATTCTCACTCATGGTCTTACCTCCTTAATTTCGGGTCAAATGCATCCCGCAGGCCATCGCCCAACAGGTTGAATGCCAGGGTGATCAGACAGATCATGCCGGCAGGGAATAACAGTTTGTAGGGATACTGGGTGATTCCGGCTCTTGCCTCGTTTGCAAGGGAACCGAGAGACGGCATCGGAGCCTGTACACCCAGACCGATAAAGCTTAAGAAGCTCTCTGTAAAGATCGCAGACGGAATCTGCAGCGCTGCTGCAATGATGATAACGCTGACGATATTCGGCAGAATGTGACGGCGGATAATTCTGGAATCCTTCGCACCGCTGACTCTCGCCGCCAGAATGTATTCATTCTGTTTTACGGTCAGAATCTGACCGCGGACCATACGTGCCATGCCGGTCCAGTACAGCAGAGCAAATACGATAAACATGGAGATCATGTTGGTACCGATCTTCTGCAGCGCCGGAAATGCGTCGACATTGATAACCTCACGCAGTACGACAGACAGAAGAACCACCATCAGCATATCCGGCAGGGAATAAATGATGTCCACGATACGCATCATCACCATATCCACCTTGCCTCCAAAATAACCGGAAATACTTCCGTAAACAACGCCGATCAAAAGGACGATCACCGCTGCAAACAGACCTACCGTCAGAGAAACCCGGGTTCCGTAAATAACACGGATGAAATAATCACGTCCCATGCTGTCCGTTCCCATGATGTGAGGGAACACTTCTCCGCCCTCTGCCATGTAAGCCAGCTCTTTTTCGGAATAGGTAAAAGGTGCCATGTTGCCCGCTGCCTTATCACGGCTGCCATTTACGGTAATGATCTGGGAATATTTATAAGGTACCACATGGGGTACGATCAGAATCATTGCAATAATGACGATCAGGACAATAATACTGCCAACTGCCAGCGGATTTTTCATCAGCTTACGCATACCATCTTTAAAGAAGGATACCGATTCGCTCATAACATCCTGCTGTCTTTTTTCTTCATCAGTTGCTTTTTCAAATTTTTTCAGATCCACCTGAAAACTCAAAGGAGATTTCTTGGGCATCTGATCAATGCTATTGGTTTCGCTGCTCATTGCTTCCTCCTTTCTTATTCCAGTGTGATTCTGGGATCGATCAGCTTGTAAACGATATCGGTGATCAGGGTCATCGTAACCATCAGGGTTGCCAGGAAAATCGTCGTACCCATGATCATCGGATAATCACGGTTTGTAATACATTCTACAAACTTGGAACCAAGACCGCCGATCGTAAAAATGGACTCTACAACGAGAGAACCGGTCAGGATGGATGCCGTCATCGGGCCGACATAGGTAATAACCGGAATCAGGGCATTTCTCAGGGTATGCTTGAAGATGACCTTCCACTGTGCAACGCCCTTCGCCCGCGCGGTACGGACATAATCCTGTCCCAGAGCATCCAGCATACTCGTCTTGGTCAGTCGGGTGATGTAGGCCATTGGATATGCAGCAAGGGCAATGACCGGCAACACGTAGTTATGACTGGAGGAGCTCCATACCGGAACCCATTTTAATTTAATACAGAACACCAGCAAAAGCAGGGTACCCAGTACAAAGCTGGGCAGGGAAGTAAACAGCGTCGAGAAGAAAATGATCAGTCTGTCCGGCAGCTTGTTTCTGGTCAGAGCCGCAATGCTTCCCATCACTACACCGGAAATCAATGCTACTAAAACCGCCATGCCGCCAAGCTTTGCAGAAACACTAAAGGAACTGAAGATCGTCGTTTTAATCTCTCTTCCAGTCTTTGCAGAAACACCAAAATCACCGTGAAGCAAATTGTTCAGATATAAAAAGAACTGCTCCCAGACAGGCTTATCCAAATTAAAGCGCTGTTCCAGAACGCGCCTCACCTCATCCGAGATCGCTTTCTCTCCATCGAAAGGACCGCCGGGAATCGCGTTCATTGCAAAAAACGTAATGGCACAGACAATGAACACGGTCAGGATTGCAAGCAGTACTCTCTTCACAACATACTTTGTCAAATGTCAACACTCCTTTTCTTTCGCACATCCGTCTAGTAAATACACTTATTCGCTTCAGGCGGACATTATGCTTAAATAAAAATCCCGGGCAACAAGACCCTCCTTTGGGCTCGTTACCTGCCGGGTTTTTTTCACTGGTGAAAACTATATCATAATTTTCTTCTTCTTTCAAGTATTTTTTCGTTTGATAATATCGAAATAGCGTCCAAAAAAACGACCGGAATTTCATTTCTTTCCGGTCGTTTTTCACAAAATTTATTCTATTTTGAGAGTATTTTCTCCCTGTTGACCGCCATTTACGCGTGGAGTTTTTTTCCCAGCTTCTCCACGAGTTCTTCGAAATAGCCATCCTCAAACGGAACCTTTAAGCCGCATTCCCGCAGCATTTCAGGATAAAATTTTGAAGCAGACAATCTACAAAGCGCAAGGTAGCTCTTCCATGCCTCTCTGTAATCCTCATCCATCCACACCTTGTACTGGAATGCGCAGCTTTGTGCCAGTACATAGTCAATATAATAAAACGGGCTGTTGTAAATGTGCTGCTGTTTCTGCCAGAATCCCCCCTTGGAAAAGAACGGATCCTCTTCGTAATCCAGATGGGGCATGTAGATTTTTTCCAGTCTGCTCCACTCCCGGCGGCGTTCTTGCGGTGTCAGCTCCGGAGTTTCATAGACGATATGCTGGAACTCGTCCACCATCGTTCCATATGGGATAAAACGGATCGCATCCTCCAGCTGCATGCTTAAGAAGTCCTTTTCACGATCTCCGAAAAATTCCTTCATCCACGGATCCGTGAAAAATTCCATCGACATGGAGTGGATTTCCGCAGTTTCCATCGTGATGTCCGCATGCTCCATGATCGGATCCTGCCCGGACAGATAGCCCTGAAATGCATGTCCGCATTCATGCGTGATCACGTCTACGTCGCCGCTGGTTCCGTTAAAGTTAGCAAAGATAAAGGGAGAATGATACTGGTGCAGATAGGTCATATAGCCGCCCTGTTTTTTATCCTTTCTGCCGAACACATCGAAGAGCTCATTCTCCATCATGAAATCGAAAAATTCTTTGGTTTCGGGAGACAGCTCCGCATACATCTTCTGTCCGCTCTCCAGAATTTCCTGTGCAGTGCCCACCGGATCGGGATTGCCTTCTTTGAAATAAACCTCATTATCGATATAAGAAAGCTTCTCCAGACCGAGGCGCTTTCTTCTGATCTCGTGTACGCGCTCTGCAAACGGTACGAATACTTCCTTCACCTGTCGGCGGAAATTTTCGACATCGTTTCTGTCGTAGCTGTTACGGTTCATTCTGTAGTAGCCCAGCTGGATATAATTGTCATAGCCCATCGCCTTTGCCTGCGCAGTGCGGTTTTTTACCAGCTTGTCATAAATGTCATCCAGTTCATCCGCAACTGTCATAAAGTAATCGCTGTAAGCCTTCCATGCCTGTCTTCTTACGGTTCTGTCGTTTCCGGTCAGATAGGGACGCAGCAGGGACAGATTGCATACCTGCCCGTCAAACGGAATCTTTGCGGACGCAATCAGCTTATTGTACTGAGTCGTCAACGCGTTTTCCTCCTGCATCAGGCCGATAATGCTTTCGTCCATACTCTTGATCGCATTGTCCATCGTCGCAAAGGCAACCCTGCCGATCTTTTCTTCCATAAAAGAACGATACGGCGATTCGTACAGGGCGCGCTGATAATCGGTTGCCAGACTGCTCAGCATCGGCGCTGTCTCATCGTAATAATCCTTTTCTGCCGCGTAAAACGGATCTGCGGTATTGCCGTCGTGACGGATTTCCGCAATCGTCATGGAATCCATCATATTCTGATAAACCTTATAATATTCCTGATGGATCTCCCAGATTTCTTCTCCGCTTTTTGCTTCTTTGACCCGTTTGGTCAAAGCTTTAAACTGCTCCGCTGTTTTGTCATAATCGACCCTTTTATAGGGCATGTCTTTGAACTTCATACGCATTCTCCATTCCCCTGATAGATTTGATTTTGCTGACAGCTTAATCCCTCACCGCCGCCTGTCGGATCCTCTCCGCAAGTAAGGAAGGTTCCTGACTTTTCAGGATCCGCACCTGCTCATCCGGATTGCTGTAGCTGCTTTCCTTCGGCACAACTGTCACATCAATCCGATAATCCCAGTTGTAAACGCCGAATTCCTCTCCACTAATCCAGCTTAATTCCACCGGATAGATTGCGTCAAGCATTTTTTCGATATCCTCCTGATCGGAAAGGGTCACCTGGATTTCCTGATCCGAGATTTCTCCGGGTTCAAAGAAGCTGTCACTGTTTTCCTCTTCGCTGTCATCGTCATAATAATAGTAATCTACCTTGATCGATTCGATGTCATCTGCGCTCTGGTGGCCGGCACGGGCATAAACCTCAGCACCATCCTGCACAAGCAGGTCGTTTAAGGCCAAATAGGACCCATAGACCGGATAGGTCCAGGTGGTCATCATCGATGCATCCTTCTCCTCCGGATCCGCCATAGCAAAGGTCAGTCTTCCGTTTGGAAGCTCCGACGAGATCAGACTGTAATCATACTTCTTCATTTCCTCCTGCAGCGTCTTTAAGAGGGTCTGCTTATCTCCGGTGTAAAAGCTTTCCGTAACGCCATTATAATAGCTTACTTTCATCTTACCGACATTTGCCAGAAAATCCGGGTCATTTAACTGATATCGCTCCCGCTGGTAGGAAGCATCCCGCATTACAGTATCAATTTCAGAACGGTTTTCGTTTGAATCGGCCAAAAAGCGACGGTATACCTTTCTGCCGCTCTCCATGGTATAGCAGACCACCCATCTGACATAGCGTTTCTCTTCCTTTGGGTTAATTTCCTCTGCAGAAATCTCTGTCTGCGCTTCCTCCTCCCTAAAGCTCCCCGGCATTCCGGCATCCTGCCATCTCTTCTGCATCCGGATTGCCGCATCGATCGTCTTTTCCTCGGTTGAATTCATCCGTCGGAGCATCCGATCATCGAAAGCCTCATACATAATGTCATCGGAGCCGAAGCTTTCGCCCTGATAATAACCAAAAGCCGTATAGTCATCTTCCATCGTCACAGACACGGCTGCAATGTTCCCTTTCTCCGGAATCCAGCGATCATAGCCTGCCCAGTCAAACTGAAAACCTGCAAGGATCAAAACCGCTGCCGCTATACTGAAAATTCCGGCAAGCTTTCCATCCAATATGGTTTTTAACTCGCATCGGTAAATCAGGCGGATCACCACATGTCCGACAAGGACACCTACAATGCAGCCACCAAATAAAAACAGCCCCTTATTTGCTGCTACACGGGAAATGATCATGCCAACAGCAATGCCAAAGGGCACTGCCATCGCAGCCTCCAAAATACCCTTGAGGGGTGCAAATGCAATGGCATGCTCATAGCTTTCTGTTTTGCGCCTGCGGTAAAGCCAGAATGCAAACAGGCCTGCAGCCGCCGCACAGGCAAGAAGCAAAATACATTCTACCCCCACAGCCCTGCCCCAGCCGCCTGCATTTTTATAGCTGCACAGTCGTCCTTCGTCTCTGTACCAGATATGATTCAGCAAGTCCCAAAAGCCTGCAAAGGGTGTCAGATAGCTTTTTTGCATCCACTGTCTTGCATCTGCACTGCAATAGCTGGCAAAAAACATCGTTTTTAATTCATCGATCAGGAATCTCACTGCCAGCTCATAGGAAAAAAACACCGCGCATCCCAACAGCGCCGTCAGGATGTTTCCGGTCAGCATGACTGCCACAAGCGCCACCTGATACATCGCAATAAACGCAAGCTGCTCCACGAACCATGCCAGTAATGACTGTGCCGCCAGAATTCCTGTCATTCCATGAAATGCTGCGCCAATGATCCAGTCCAGCAAAAGTGCTGTCAGGGTAGAAAAGCTATAGACCAAAATTCCGTTTCCACAGATCAGCATATAACGCTTTTTTAAGGATTCCGGGACCGAAAAGTACAGATCTGTTTTTCTGCGGCTGTAAAGCCAGCAAAAGCCCTGCACGGCAAATAGAATTGCAAAAAAAGCAGCAAACAAGACGTGTATGGAGGAAAAACCGATCACATCCGTGATCCTGGACTGAATCAGTTCCCGCAGGGACTCTGCGGCCTGCGCTGCATTGTAAACACTGTCATTTGCATAATTGTTCTGTAAACCAGTCAGTACAACCATCAGATACAGCGGACCGCAAAAGAGTGCCATCACCAGACACAGCAAAAAAGTCCAGCTTCTTCTTCTGTTATTTTCCAGCCATTTAGCCCAGTACGATTTTTTTAATATCATAACCTTGCACCTCCGTCTCGCTGATAAAGATTTCTTCCAGGGAAAGGGGCAGCACCTCGTGGAACAGACAGTCTGCCGCTGCAAACATGGCGATCATCTCTTCTCTGCTTCCTCTGACTGTCAGAGTCAACAAAGATCCCCGTCTATCGCATTTTACAATGTCTAGCTGCTTTAACAGCCGCTTCTCTTCCTCTTTGGAAGAAAAGACGCACTGGATTTTCTGGATGTTGCACTTCATCTCCTCCAGATCCTTCGATAAGAGCACGCCGCCCTGATGTAAAAGCCCTACATGATCGCAGATATCCTCCAACTCCCGCAGGTTATGGGAGGCGATCACCGGAGTAAACTGCCGCTCCTGCATTTCTTTTGCAAAAATGCTTTTGACACTCTGGCGCATTACAGGATCGAGCCCGTCAAAGGTCTCGTCACACAGAAGGTACTCCGTCTTTGCGCTCAACCCCAGCAGAATCGCGAGCTGCTTTTTCATCCCTTTGGAAAAGGTGCTGATCCTGCGTCTCGATTCCAGCCCGAAGCTGTTTAAGTATAAGTAAAACCGTTCCCGGTCAAAATTCCGGTACACGCTGCTGTAATAACGCTCCATGTCCTTCGGCGTCGCACCGTTGAAAAAGTACGGCTCGTCCGCGATAAAAAACAGCTTCGCCTTTGCATGCACATTGTCGTATACCGGCATATTATCCACAATCGCTAATCCGTCATCCGGCTTAAATACCCCGCACGCCAGGCGCAGCAGCGTACTTTTGCCCGCGCCGTTTGTCCCGATCAGCCCGAAAACCTCTCCTTCCCGGACTGTCACGCTTACATTTTTCAGAGCTTCAATCCCGTCGAAGGATTTGCTCACGTTTTTCAGTTCTATCATGTTTTCCGCTCATTTCTGCGCACGCTTTTTGCGCATGTCGAGTTTGTGTCAAGTGCGCGCAGACACAAATCCCGCGATTGAAAAAATTTATTTTTCAATCTTCCTCTCATTCCGCTGCATGGGCTTTGGTCTCTTTTTGCCCTGCCGCAGCTGTATCCTCTTGTTCCAGAAACTCGGTCAGCTCCTTTACCGTCATCCCCATGCTCAGCGCTTCTTTTTTCAGATCCCGGAGCTTTTCCAAAATTTCCTGCTTCCGGACGTCCTTTAGACTGTCACTGTAGGCGACGTAATTGCCCTTTCCTTTTACTGTGTATAAAAATCCGTTCCGCTCCAGCTCACTGTATGCCCGCTGAATCGTGTTCGGATTGATCGACAGCTCCACCGCCAGGGAGCGTACGGACGGCATCCGGCTGTTCGGCTCCAGCGCACCGCTTAAAATCAGCATCTGGAACTTGTCCACGATCTGCTCGTACAGCGGTCTGGTATCCCGGTAATCCAGTATAATCATCCTTTCCTCTCATTTCTGCGCACGCCTTTTGCGCATGCCGAGTTTGTGTCAAGTGCGCGCAGACACAAATCTCGTGATTGAAAAATTTTATTTTTCAATCTTTCCTCCTTCTTCTGTTCCGATTCTTTTTGATTTTTTATCGATCCAGAACTGTATTGATTGTATTAAGTGTATTATCAGTATTAGTACGCTTTGAATATATACAGAATGTTGGTTCTTGTCAAGAGATTTTTCTATCACTTTTCCTTGCTTTTTTCACATAAAATGGTATACTGAAAAAATAACTTAAATTTCAGGAAGCATTTCAAACTTATGGAGGGATTACACCATGATTACGCTTCTGTCAAGACTGTTCATCCCGGATTACGAGAATTATTCCAGCCCGAAGGTTCGCCAGGCATACGGCATTCTCACCGGTTCGGTGGGCATTTTTTTTAACTTTTTTCTATTTGTGCTAAAGATCGTCGCCGGTATGATCAGCCATTCCATTGCAATCACTGCGGACGCATTCAACAACCTGTCGGATGCCGGTTCTTCGGTCATTACGCTGATCGGATTTAAGATGAGCGGACAGGAAGCAGACTCCGACCATCCTTATGGGCACGGAAGAATCGAATATCTCGCCGGGCTTTCCGTTTCTGCCATTATCCTCATCATGGCAGCGGAGCTTGCCAAATCCTCCTTTGAGAAGATCCTGCACCCGACCCTGCCGGAAATTTCTCCGGTTATTTTTTTGATTCTGGTCGTTTCCATTCTCGTCAAGTTCTATATGTATTTTTATAATCACAAAATTGCCGGTGCCATCGACAGCTCTGCGATGAACGCAACAGCGTCTGATTCCTTCGGCGATGTACTCGCTACCTTTGTCGTCCTCCTTTCTTCTGTTATTGGGTGGATTTTCGGTCTTGCCATCGACGGCTGGTGCGGTCTTTTGGTCGCGATCTTCATCTTTTATTCCGGCGTAAGCTCTGCCCGGGATACCATCAATCCGCTGCTCGGTCAGGCTCCCGACCCGGAGTTTGTCACAAAAATCCGCAGCATTGTGCTTTCCCATCCACAGATCATGGGCATTCACGACCTGCTCGTTCACGATTACGGTCCCGGACGACGGATGATCTCCCTGCATGCGGAGGTCAATGCCCAGGGCAGCTTTGTGGAGCTGCACGATCTGATTGATAACATAGAGCGCGAGCTGCAGCAGAAGCTTTCCTGCAGTGCTGTCATCCATATGGACCCGGTCATCACCGATGATCCGGAGATCAATGAGCTGCGCCATAAGGTCACCGATATCGTCTACCGGCTCGATGAGCAGCTGACGCTTCACGATTTTCGTATTATACGCGGTCCTACCCATACAAACGTCATTTTCGATGTTGTGGTTCCGTTTCATTTTAAAATGACTGATGCCCAGCTGCGCAGCTGGCTCGATGAACGGATCAAGCAGATCGATCCGTCCTATTTCTGTGTGATCAATATCGACAAAAATTAGCGGACCTTCTGCTCCGCATGAAATATCGTTTTTTGCCTCATTTCTGCGCACGCTTTTTGCGCATGCCGAGTTTGTGTCAAGTGAGCGCAGACACAAATCTCGTGATTGAAAAATTTTATTTTTCAATCTTACCACTTATTTCGTTTTTTACAATGGAGGATTCTTCTCATGAGCTTACTCGAATTATTCCTTCTGGCTGTCGGTCTGTCGATGGACGCTTTTGCCGTATCCGTCTGTAAGGGCCTCTCCGTACGTCGCGGCAGTATGAAACAGGCACTCACCGTCGGCATCTGGTTCGGTGGCTTTCAGGCGCTGATGCCCTTTCTCGGCTATCTTCTGGGCATCACGTTTTCCTCTCTGATCACGAGCATCGACCACTGGATCGCCTTCGTCCTGCTGGCATTTATCGGTTTCAACATGATCCGCGAAGCCAGAAGCGATGAAGAAAATGAATCCAATGACCGCTTCGATTTCAAAACCATGCTTCCGCTTGCTGTTGCAACCAGCATCGACGCACTTGCCGTCGGCGTTACCTTCGCTTTCCTGCGGGTAAACATCGTTCCGGCAGTCAGCTTCATCGGCTGCATCACTTTCCTGCTCTCCGCAATCGGTTTAAAGGCAGGCAACATCATCGGCGCAAAAAACCGCTCCCGCGCAGAATTTGCGGGCGGTCTTGTCCTGATCCTGATGGGCATAAAGATTCTGCTGGAGCACCTCGGTGTGATTTCGTTTTAAAAGCTTTTGTGTGAGTTTGTCTGAAAATCTTTTGCTTGACAACTGTATGATGCAGTGTTAAAGTGGGCATATGCGATACACATTAACAATCACGGGAGATCCGGAAGGGATTTTCTGATAAAAGAAAGGAAAGGAGGTATGTTATGATGTTATTGTTCGTCGGATCAAATCGAAGCTATTTTGAATATCATAAGAATGCCTCCCGCCCAAACTGACGTTTTGATTCGTCTGACAAGAGCCGCGGCATTCTCATGCTGCGGCTTTTTTTATACAACAGGATGTTGAAAAACAGGCATTTTGTTGTCAATCAGGGCAGCCTACCTCTTGTCTGATCCGGTTTCTTTACCGCTCTCAGAAAGCTCCGGTGCTTTCCTGAAAAAGAGATTTTTTGCCGCAGAACATGCTTTCATGCTTCTGCGTTTTTTTATACCCAGGGGTATGTCCTGCCTTTGCAGGCATTATGAGCAAACGTCCCTTTCGACGTTATGTTTTTTACAAATGGAGCGAAAATCCTGTCTGGCGGGATTTTTTCCACATATATCAACTTCAAAAGAAGGGGGAATTTATTTTCATGAAAAAGTTGTCCTATTACTTAAAACAGCATATTCCGGGCTATCTGTTTGCCATCCTTTCGATGGTTATCGCGGTCAGCCTGGATCTGCTCACCCCGCAGGTGACCCGGCATATTGTCGATGACGTCCTTGTGGGCGGTCAGATGGGGAAGCTCAAATATCTGCTGCTGGCGATTTTACTCATCGGCATCGGACGCTGTATTTTTCAGTACACCAAGGAGTTTACCTTCGACAAAATCTCCTCGACCATCGCCACAGACATGCGCCGCGATTTATTCGCGCACATTCAGTCGCTGTCCGCCGACTTTTTTGACAAGACGAGCACCGGTGAGCTGATGGCGCGCGTCAAGGACGACATCGACCGCATCTGGAATGCGCTCGGCTACGTCGGCATGCTGATGATGGAGGTTGCGTTCCATGTCACCGTCATTTTATTCTGCATGTACAGCTTAAACTGGAAACTTGCGATCCTGCCCACGCTCTGCATGATTTTCTGCGCTGTCCTTGCAATTTTGATGGAAAACAGACTCGGAACTATCTACGAAGAGATCAGTGAGGAAAACGCAAAATTAAACACCGTTGCAGAAGAAAACCTTGCAGGCGTGCGCACCGTCAAAGCCTTTGCGCGGGAAAAATTCGAAATCAAAAAGTTTCTTTCCCACAATAAGCGCTACTACGAGCTGAACATGACGCAGTCCCGCGTGTTTGTCCGCTACTCTCCGTACTTTTCCCTGATTGGAAAACTGCTGCCGCTTCTGGTGCTTTTGATCGGCGGTTACTTATTCCTGCAGGGAGAGCTGACGCTCGGCGCACTCAGCGCATTCGTACAATATTCCACCAACATCGTATGGCCGATGGAAATGCTCGGCTGGCTGTCCAACGACTTTTCCTCCGCGGTCGGCAGTTACCGCAAAATTCGCAAAGTGTACGACCAGAAGCCTTCGATTCAGGAACCTAAAGAACCGATTGTCCTGCCGGAAGTGACCGGCGATATCCGCTTCGAGCACGTTTCTTTCCATAAGGAGGACCAGCATGAGATTCTTCACGACATCCATTTCCATGTGGAGGCAGGCAAAACGATCGGTATCATGGGCGCGACCGGAAGCGGCAAGACGTCCCTGATCCAGCTGCTCTGCCGCCTTTACGATGCGACGGGCGGCACGATCTATCTCGACAACGTGGATATCCGCAAACTCAGCCTGCGTCAGCTGCGCAGCTGTATTTCCACCGTCATGCAGGACGTCTTTCTGTTCTCGGATACAATTCAGGAAAACGTTATGCTCGGTCAGAAAGGAAACTTAAACATTTCCGACGTGCGGCTCGCTTCCCGCGACGCCCAGGCTTCGGAATTTATCGACCGGCTCTCCGAGCAGTATGACACCGTAATCGGCGAACGCGGTGTCGGCTTGTCCGGCGGCCAGAAGCAGCGAATTTCCATCGCGCGGGCGCTTGCAAAGCATACACCTGTGCTGGTGCTGGATGATTCGACCAGCGCACTGGATATGGAAACGGAATATGCCATCCAGCAGACCCTCACCCGGCTGCCCCATACGACCAAGCTCATCATTGCGCACCGTATCAGTGCCGTCCGTCATGCAGACGAAATCATCGTCCTGGAAAACGGACACATTGCAGAACGTGGTACCCACGAAGAACTGCTTGCCCTTCACGGGCTTTACTATCAAACCTGGCAGGCTCAATTTGGCATGATGCCTGACCAGAAGGAGGTGACAGATCATGGCTGTTAATTCTTATAAGCAGGACGAACACAGCACAGACGTCGGTAAAATGAAGACACTGATGCGCCTGTTTTCCTATCTGCTGGACTATAAAAAAGAGATCCTCGCTGTTCTGGCGATCATGGCGTTCTGCGTGTTTGTCAGTCTCGTAAACCCTCTGATCATGGAAAACGCGATCGACAAACATATTTCCACCGGCGATTTTCCCGGACTGGCAAAACTGATTGGAATCGCCGTTGTGCTGAACGTGATCATGATCCTTTTTGTCAAGCTGCGGATGCTGATTATGGCAAAGGTCTGCAACAGTATCCTCGTAACGATCCGCCAGCAGCTTTATACTCACATCCAGACCCTGGATTTTTCCTTTTTCGACAGCCGTCCCACCGGCAAGATCCTCGCCCGCATTATCGGCGACATCAACTCCTTAAAGGACGTGCTCGGCAACTGCGTCACGACGCTGATCCCGGATTTTTTCACAATCTGCGCCGTCGTCGTGATCATGTTTCTCAAAAATCCGGTTCTCGCAGCGGCTTCCCTGATCAGCCTGCCGCTGATGATCTTCTGCATGTGGTTTATCCAGGTGTACTCGCATAAGCGCTGGCAGATCCACCGCAAAAAATCTTCCAACTTAAACGCGTTTGTCCACGAGGATTTGTCCGGAATCCGTATCATCCAGAGCTTTTCCGCCGAACAGGAAACGATGGCTACGTTCCATCAGCTGACGGACGAGCACCGGGATTCTTTTATCGACGCAGTGCGCTTAAATGACGCGTTTGGTTCCGCCATCGATATTTGCTGGGCAATCGGCACTTTCGCCCTGTATTTTACCGGCATTGTCCTTCTCGGTCCCGATAAGATTTCCCTCGGTATCCTGATCGCATTCGGCTCCTATATTTCGATGTTTTGGAATCCGATTATGAACCTGAGCAACTTTTACAACCAGATCATCACCAATATCGCCGGAGCCGAACGTATTTTTGAGATTCTGGACACAGAGTCTAAAATTTCCGATGCTGACGGCGTGACCAAGCTTCCTCCGGTCAAAGGAGCTGTTACCTTCGATCATGTTTCCTTCTCCTATGATGGAGAGAAGCGCGTTTTAGACGACGTCAGCTTCCAGATCAAACCCGGCGAAACGATTGCTTTAGTCGGTCCTACCGGCGCAGGCAAAACGACGATCGTCAACCTGATCAGCCGCTTTTACGATATCCAGACCGGTCATATCCTGATCGACGATTACGACGTGCAGAAAATTTCCATCGAAAGCCTCCGGCAGCAGATGGGCGTCATGACACAGGATAACTTCCTGTTCTCCGGCACGATCAAGGACAATATCCGTTACGGAAAACTCGATGCGACGGACGAAGAGATCATCGCAGCCGCAAAGGCAGTCAACGCACATGACTTTATCCTAAAGCTCGAAAAAGGCTATGACACCGTATTATCCGAACGCGGCGGCGGTCTTTCCATCGGTCAGAAGCAGCTGCTCGCCTTTGCCCGCACGATGGTATCCGATCCCCGCATCCTGATCCTGGACGAGGCAACCAGCAGTATCGATACCAACACGGAAATCCTCGTGCAGGAGGGCATTGAACAGCTTTTAAAGGGACGTACCTCCTTTGTCATTGCACACCGCCTTTCCACGATCCAGAAGGCCGACCGGATCTTCGTCATCGACGACGGCCGCATCATCGAGGAGGGCAATGCAGCGCAGCTGCTTGCGCAGAAAGGCTTCTACTACGATCTGTACATGAGTCAGTTTAAAAATGTGATGTAAATCACTGCACCGCGGCATAAAGACGATATCATTTTGTTGTGCCGCACCACGAGAAAAACGGCGCTGTCCGGAATTTCGTTTTCCAGACAGCGCCGTTTTTTGTGCCTTCTTTCTATTCTGCCCCTTCTTGCGCCTGTTATTCTTTTTCGGATAAGATCACTGCAAGCATTCCCTGCTCCACCGTCACACTGGACCGTTTTCCAATAAATTCATTAGAAATCCCGATCGGAAAGCTGTTTGTAATCTCATCGTTCTGCATTTCATATTTTAAATTCCGAATCGTAACGCCTGATGCCTTTTCCCCAAGAGAAAACAGGGACAGAAAGCCTTTCGCTTCCGGTTTAAACCAGACCGTCTCGTTCTGCATCACGAACGCCGTCGTCTTATCATCCATCAGATACCCAACTGCGCTGCACTGTTTTAAATAAATCAGGCACTGCAGGTTTGCCAGCGTATGCTCGAGTCTGCCGCCCATTCCGCCGTAAATGCGAAATTCCTGACAGCCTTCTAAAAGACCTATACGGATGGCAGCCAGCATATCCGTATCGTCCTTTTCTGTCGGAAGAACAACGACATGATCCGGCGCAATTTTTGCGATCTCCGCAATCTGCGGCATGTCCGATTCCTGCGCGGAATCAAAGTCGCCCACAATCAGGTCCGGAACTATATCATATTTTCTGCAGGTATCGTAACCGCCATCCACTGCGATCACAAGATCCTCCGGCTTTGTTTCGATTTTTTGAACGTTGCAGTCTCCTGCTCCAATTAAGATACACCGTTGCATGCTGCCACTCCCTTCTGTCCATCTGCGCCGCCTGCATGATACCCCCACGCTGTGGCAGCCTACTTACTCCTTCTGACGCTTCTCGTTTTCTCCGCCCCAGTCATAAATCATTTCCGCCGACGAGCCCTCCGCCGTGTAGGTCTTTTTTGCAAAGCGGTAATTCATCCGGGATACGACGTTTGTATTGTCCGTTGCAATCCCGCTTACCATTGTATTCCAGTACACGATCTCATATTCCGTATGCGGATAATATGCCGCCGGATCGTAAGCTGGCACATACTCGATGCTGCTTCTCTGTACGCCGAGATCCTCCATTTTCTGTCCCAGCACCCGAATTGTACCACTTGGCTGTGCAAGAGAATCATCTTCTACAAAAGAAAACTTCCAGCCGTCATCTGTAAGGAGAAATACGATCGCTTCTTTCGTGACCGGCACATAGGTATTGCCCGTCCAGTATTCCATCGTGCGATTGATAAACGCATCCCGGATGGCCTTGTACTGATCCGTCACGATAAAATTCCGCGCCGTCTTGTAGTCTTCCTGTTCAAACGCCTCAAACATCGGCGCGAAGTAATCGCTTATCTCCTGCTGTTTGGAAAGACATGCCAAAATACCATCTGCTTCTGCATCTCCCAGCGCCTGCGCCCGTTCTAGCAGTTTCTTCCAGCTGTCCCGATGCGAAAGGCTTAAATAAATCTTCTGTGCTTTCGGTATTATAAATCTGTATGCTGCTTCCTGGTAGCTGCTGTCCTTTTCGGCAAGCCCCAAAAGCTTTTCGGCAACGTCTGCATATTCGTCAAAATCAGAGGTTCCATCCAGTTCGTCTAACATCAGGGACGCAGTATCCTCCTGCACTGTAACCTGCTGGACACAGTTTTCTAAAACGCTTCTGACACTTTCATTATCCGGATCTGATTCCAGCACGGTAAGACAACTCCTGATATCGTCCAGACCGGCAGTCTTTTCATTGACATGCTCCACTACGCTGTTCAATACGGTCGCACAGTAGTTCTGCAGCAGAATTTCGGACTGTGTCGTCTCGTATCCCTGATGCAGAATTTCTGCCGCCTCATCCAGCTGTCCCTGCGCTGCATAATCATCCGCCAGCCCACGATAAGCACGCACGCTGCCTTCATCGATGGAAAGCGCTTCCGTATAAGCCTCCTGCGCCTCTAAATAATTCATTTCCGTCATATATTTTGCCGCAAGGGTCAACTGCTTTTCCACCTTTGTCTGCGGTAAATTATGATAAATCAGCGTAGAACCTGCTGCCGCCACAATCACTGCTGCCGCTGCGATTCCGATCTTTTTCCTTTTCTGCGCTAATTTTTTTCCTCTTTTTTTCCACATGATAGATCTCTGCCTTTTCCTGTCTTTCTTTCGCCCCGATGCCAAAACCAACGGGTTTTCCGGCTGTTTCTGGTGCCAGAGCATACAGTCGATATTGTATCAATTTTTCTCCCGCTTTGTAAAGACTTTACACGAAAAAGTCACAGATCCGGTCTTCTACTCCCAATCATGCTCCCATAGAGCGGAACATTCCAAACATAAGCCCCATACTCAGAAATGGTCCAAGCGCAATCTTTTGCTCTCTCCCATTTCGAAGTAACATCAGGCACAGACAGTATCCCCCTGCAAGCGCCATTCCAAACGCGAGACTGTCCCATACAGCAGACAATCCCAAAAAGAAACCACCTGCCGCCATCAGCTTGACATCTCCGCCGCCGACTGCTCCCGGCCTGCATACAGCTGCCGCAAAAAGCGGCAATCCGGCAATAAACGCCCCGGCAAGACGCATTTTTATAGAAGGCTGCGGCATCCAAAAAAGCGCAGCAACACCGGTCAGGAACAGAAATCCCGTGATCGCGTCCGGAATCTTTCTTTTCTTAAAATCACAAAGGCTGGCTGTAATCAGACCTCCCATAAAAAGCACATCCAACAAATAGCTTCCTGTTTCTTTCATTTTTTCCGCTCATTTCTGCGCACGCTTTTTGCGCATGTCGAGTTTGTGTC
>OLOZ01001019.1_pt1 | contig 21148 bp, 17 predicted proteins | sample 1673021 | NCBI WGS metagenome assembly OLOZ01 (sample SAMEA3136747, study PRJEB25190) | human gut metagenome | biome: human gut; feature: human-associated habitat; material: faeces | place: Austria | collected 2013 | reverse complement strand
CTGCTCTCCACGCTGTCGCTGAACCAGCTTTACCCTTCCACTGTCGTCATTTTCAGCGGTGCTCAGGGCAAACGCATCGGCTCTCTGCAGACCGACCTGTTCCGCGAGAACGAGGATATGAACAAGTGGTATCATGCGTCCAGCTCACTCCGAAAAAGCCGTGAGCGCGTGGATATCTATATTCCAAACGCCGAAATCCTCACCGGTGTGCGCCAGAGTACGCGTGTGTATTTTCTCGTCTGTGCTGCCATCCTGATTCTGGCCCTGCTGCTGGCCGCCACCTGTCTCATCCTGCTGCTGCGTCCTCTGCGGCAGATGCTGCATACCATCGGCAGTATCGGCAGCGGTGATTTTTCCGTGCGCATGGATGAAACGCCATACACCGAAACGACCGCTATCTCGCATGCCTTCAACGACATGGCCGACCGGCTGGACACCCTGTTTCAGGAGGTCTATCAGCGCGGTCTGCTGCTGCGCGATGCAGAGATTCATCAGCTGGAGAGCCAGATTCAGCCGCACTTCATCTTTAATATTCTCGAGCTGATCAATGTCCGCTGCATGGTAGCCGGTCAGCCGGCCATCTGCACCACGGTGCAGAATCTGGCGCAGCTGCTGCGGGCAAGCGTTGTCAACCATGGCAAGCAGATTATCACCCTGCAGGAGGAGCTGGATTCGGTAAAATACTATCTTGCCCTGCAAAAGGAACGCTTTGAGGAAAAGCTGCAGTATACCGTCGATGTGGAGGACGACAAGCTGCTCGGCTGCTACCTGCCTAAGCTGACCATTCAGCCGCTGGTAGAAAACAGTATCGTGCACGGACTCGAACCCAAGCGTCACGGCGGCTGGGTGCGCGTCAGCATCTGGGAGGAGGAGGACGCCGTGTACATCCGCGTGCACGATGACGGCGTAGGCTTTGACCCGTCCGCCATCCCCCAGCCCGGCAGCGACGACAAGCACCACACACATGTTGCGCTGCACAACATCGAGCGCCGTTTTCAGCTGCTGTACGGCGAGCCCTACGGCATGTCGATCAAATCCGAACCCGGACACGGCACGAGCATCGTGCTGACGCTCCCCATCATCACCGCACCGCCCGAAAAGGAGAAAGACCTATGCTGAAAGTTATGATCGTTGACAATGAATCCGCCATCCGCAAGGGTCTGGTACACTGCATCCACTGGGGCGACCTCAGCTGTGAGATTGCCGCACAGGCAGACGACGGCATGATGGCGCTCGAGCAGATTCCGGTCATTCAGCCGAATATCGTTATCAGCGATATCCGCATGCCCGGTATGGACGGTCTTGAGCTTGCCGAGATCATCGCCCGCGACTATCCCGGCATCAAAGTCATCATTTTGACCGGCTATCCGGATTTTGCCTACGCGCAGCGTGCCATCCAGTATCATGTGGTGGATTTTGTACTCAAGCCGATGACGGTAGAAAACCTGACCAATGCCATCGAAAAAGCCAAGGCCGCCATAGCGGAAGACCGCAGCAGTCAGGATCTGCAGGAGAAGCTCTCCATGACCTCGGCGCGCAACATAGAGCTGCAGCAGAGCATGCTGCTGCATGACCTCATCCACCGTGTTGCATGCTCGCAGCTGTATGTGCTCAACCGCTTGGCTCAGCTGAAAATGGACCTGCGCAGCTATTTTGTACTCAAGCTGCATATTACCTCGCTGTCCGAGGAAGCGCTGACCGAGGAAGAATACAACGAGTATCTCAACCAGTCGCAGGAGATTCTGTCCGACTGTCTATCCTCCTACCAGCATTACTACATTGCCCGCGGCACGCAGGACTGCTTTGTGGTCATCTGTGCCGCCGGGGAAGCGCCCATTACCGCATTATGCAGGGAAGCGGTGAATATTGTCGGCAGTCTGGCACATTTTCTGCTGTTTATCGGTATTTCCAACTGCAATGACAATCCCATCTGTCTTGCCGACGCCGCCGATGAAGCCGCACAGGCGGTGCGCTTCACCGTCTTCACGCCCGACCATCCGGTGACGCACTTCGCTGAGCTCAGCTCGTTCCCGCAGCAGCTGACCGACGAAATCTTTGAAATGCTCTCTGCCCTTAAATCTGCGATGGAGCTGCGTAATCCCGCCGACACAGAGCAGCTGCTCGACTGCATTTTCGCCTATGCGGACAGCAACAAGCTGCCGCCGGATACCGTGCGCAATATCTGCGTATATATTCACCAGTTCGGTATGGAGCTGCAGTTTCCCGGAATGGCCGGACATTCGCTCGAGGGCGGCAGCATTTCCTCGCTCAAGCGCATTATGGAGACCAACTCCATCGCCGAGATGGAATCCTGCACCCGCGCACTCGTGCAGCAAACGCAGGACATGGCGCAGAGCAGCGCCGCCAGCGCAGACCATATCGTTTCCTCGGTGCAGGCCTATATCAGCGCACACTACGGCGAGCAGCTTTCGCTCGACCAGCTTGCCCAACAGTTCTATCTCAGCTCAAGCTACCTCTCGCGCCTGTTTAAGCGCGAGACCGGCACAACGCTGACAACTTATCTGCAGAACGTGCGCATCGAAGCCGCAAAAAATCTGCTGCGCACTACGGCGCTCAAAAGCTATGAAGTTGCCGAGCGGGTCGGCATTAACGATCCCGTGTATTTCTCACGCATATTTAAGAAGATCACCGGTCTCAAGCCGAAGGATTACCGTCACAGCGTGCAGAACGAATCATCCGTATAAACGGAAAGAAGCGAAAACCGCTCCGGCACGCATCCCATCAAAACCTTTTCCGCAATTCTCAAAATGATCTGCGTACCAGCAAATCGGTTGCATTTTCCGCACTTTTACTGTATAATATATAATCAAATATATTTAATTATCAGTAAAATTCATGGCAATACCGCATGATCGAACAAGCGTGATCTGCGAGCAAATTCCACAGCCGGATCCGTCGCGGTACTGCCTATATAAAGGTAATCAGGAAGATGAATACAACTTGGGAAACACACAAATTTGAGCACTACATATTCAGCCTTTTGCTGGCAGTGGAAGTCATTATGTCCTTTACATTTTTAGGATATGTGCACATTCCTCCGATTTCCATTACCACGGCGTATATCCCTATCATCATTACCGCCTGCCTGTTTGGCCCGGCCGAGGCTTCCCTCGCGGGACTGCTGTTCGGTCTTGGCAGTCTGTATAAGGCTTCCGCGACCTATGTCATGCCTGCAGATGCGGTCTTTTCTCCGTTTCGGAGTGATTTTCCCATTGGAAGCATACTGCTGAGTGTCGGCACGCGTGTGCTGTTCGGTTTTCTGCTCGGCTGTCTGTTTCAGCTGGCACGCAAAAGCAAACGAAAGAATCTGTGCAAGCTGCTCATCACAATCGTGGCACCTAAGCTGCACGCGCTTTTGGTTTATACTGCGATGGGGTTGTTCTTCCCCTCTCTCGGTTTCAATTTTTCATCAATCTTTATGCTTGAAAAAAGCGACCTCATCATCCTGCTGTTCTGTGTTGCGGTCGTTCTGGCGATTGACAAGCTGTATCACAGTTCCTTTATCCAGACCTATAAAAAAGCGGTCAATGAATACGAAAACACCCCGTACTGGTCTCCGAAGATTGGTTTCGTGCTGGGGGCCGTAAGTACGTTTATCTTCTGTATGGCGGTCCTCTCGACCGTCTACTTCTCCAGCCGTATGTACTACATGCTCGGGCAGCACGGCATAGATGTCACACAGGACATCCATCGGGATATTCTCCACCTGCAGGTGCAGTTTTTGACTGCCATGCTGGCGCTCAACTTCATTCTGCTCATCCTCATCCTGATGGTCTACCGCTACATGAAATTTCGTGAGTACACCGGCGAGTTGGACTTCCTGACCGGCATTATGGGCCGCAGGCTGTTCCTGCACACCTGTCTCCGCAGCCAGAAGTCCCACGCCGGATCAGCCGGCTGGTTTCTGGTCTGTGATCTGGATTATTTCAAGCACATCAACGACAAATACGGCCATTCTGTCGGTGATGAGGTCCTCAAGCAGTTCGCCGAGCATCTGCAGAACACCTTTCGTTTCTGCGGCTCTGTCGGCCGTATCGGCGGTGACGAGTTTGCCGTAATGCTCGATATAAATCTGTCGCCGGACCAGCTGGAGCATCTGCTGACGCAGTTCCTGCGCGATATTTCCGGTATTCTCGAGCAGGTCACGGTCAGCTGCAGCATCGGCGCGTACCGCTTTGTTTTCCCGCAGGAGATCAAGCACCTGCTCACTGAAACCGACCGCGTGCTCTATCAGGCCAAGGAGAACGGCCGAGCGTGCTTCGTGATAGAGGATTCGACTGAAAAGTAAATTGCAAAAGCCCGCACAGTTGCTTTACGCTGTGCGGGCTTTTGTGTCTGTTCGATGAAAAATACATGTAAATTCATGCAGCTGCACTCCGTTCTGTCAAAAACGTGCTGCAATGGGTCAAATGAAAACGACAGCATTTGTCGTTGTGGGATGCTTCACACGAGCAGATTGCCCGCATGGACGGCCTGATCAAAAAACTGATCGAGCCGGCACGCAGTGAGGAAGATCTGCCCGTGTCTGCCGTGACCGCGGTGCCGCTTAGTGAAATCGTGCAGACCTGCGTACAAACCTTTATCCCGCTTGCAGAATCGAAAAACAAAGTATGAAAACCGAGGTACATGCCCTCGGTTTTCATGCATTTGCGCCGCAAATGCTATTTCATGCGCGCTGCCGCGCAGCAGCGTCAGCCTTGTAAAAATAGTCTTTCTCGACAAGCTGAGACGCACATCGCAAGATGTGCGTCTCAGTCTGTCAAAAAGATTCTATTCCTGCAATTTAAATAATTCGCACGCCAGTGCGCGTTAAAAGGTTCACGGTCTGTTAAGACAACACCGCATAATGAGAACCACAGCTTCTTGCGCAGACTCCGGTCGCGCTGCTGCGACGCTTTGCTGAAATTCTGCGTCCTGACTTTGCTGTACTTTCACAGTAATACTCAAGTATTACTGCAGAACCGAGCCTCGTCAGCACGCAAAACCTGCTCGCAAATCGCCTCTTGTCTCATTATGCGGTGTTGCCTGAAAGGATGAAATGCAATAGATTTGTTCTGTTTTACAGTTCCTCGACCGACACGATGCCTTTACGCTTGCCGACCAGTGTCATCAAACGGTTTACCGTACAGCTGCGCGGCAGGCGCAGCGTGAAGATGGCGCAGGCATTGTGCTCCTCGTTTTCCGCCGCACGGGTAATCTGGATATTCAACACCTTGACATTGCAGCTGCGGTAGAGTTGGAGCACATCGTCCAGACACGTTTTATCCTCGTATTCCATATACACATTGATCTCGGGAACGTGCTCCAGCACACGGTACTCCAGCCGCGAGAACACCTGCTCTGCCAGCATGATAAAGCCGGTGGCCAGAATGCCGCCCTCATAAAAGCCGCCGCCGAACGCCAGACCGATGATGGCCGAGGTCCACAGTCCGGCCGCCGTTGTCAATCCCTTCACATTCTGCCGCTTGGTGACGATGATCGTACCGGCACCGATGAAGCCGATTCCGGCAACAACCTGCGCGCCCAGACGCGCCATATCAGTGAAATAATGCATATTCAGATACAGATACTGACTGGTCAGCGTGGTGATCGCTGCACCGATGCAGATGAGGATATGCGTGCGGAAGCCTGCCGGACGGCGCTTGTACGAGCGCTCGATGCCGATGATGCCGCCGCAGATAAATGCACAGGCGAGACGCACAAATACGGAGAGCGTGGTAACGCTGCGCAGACCGTCAAAAACAGATAACATATTGCTTCCCTCCCGTTACAGCTCTTCGATCACACACAGACAATCCAGCCCGGCCAGTTCGGACAGCAGCTGCGTATGCGGTATTTTTTCATTCAGACGAATTGAAAAGATCGAGCTTGGATGCAGCTGCTCACCGCTCCGGTTGCGCTCGATGTCGATGTCGTAGATCTGCACATTCTGCGCCTTCAGCTGATTGATGATCGTGCTGACATCGTCCATTGAGTTAAACTCCAGATACAGATTGATATCGCGCGCGTTTTCCTGAATGTATGCATCCACGATCGGGAACAGGCGAATGCTCAGAAAGATCATAGCAAACGCGATCAGTACGCACTCGTAAAATCCCGCGCCGACCGCAAGGCCGGTGCACGCCGAAGCCCACAATCCGGCGGCGGTAGTCAGTCCCTTGACCTGCTGGCGGCCGGTAACGAGAATGGTTCCTGCGCCCAGAAAGCCGATGCCGTTGATGACCTGTGCGCCGAAACGCGAAACGTCGGTTTTTATGCCGATCTCTGCGCAAATATCCGACCACGGCCCTGTCACCATGGTAAATTCGTACAGGCTGAGCAGCACAGTCAGCGCCGCGCCGAGACAGACGAGCATATAGGTGCGGAAACCGGCCGGACGGCGCTTGCGTCCACGCTCCAGACCGATGCAGCCGCCGAGCAGCATCGCAAGGGCGAGCCGCACTACGACCGAGGCGAAATGAAGTTCGCGCAGGTATTGTATCATTCCACTCATTTGATGTAGGTTCTCCTCACTCGATAAAAAGTGCACACGCTGTCAATATGTATGCAGCGTGTGCAGCTTTCTACAATAGATTTTAGTAGTTACTTTGCGAATCGACAGTCTGCCCAGCAGGCGTTGTGGTCGGACAGCTCGGGACCTGTGAACTTCGCCAGCGCGCTGCCCGGCTCGGCCCAGGTGCAGTCCTTCGTCTCAGTCGAGACCGTGCCATGGTCGACGCATTCCATGCCGCGTGCCATCAGCCAGTCCAGCTTGAGCAGCATGCTCTTGCCGCCCGGCATCGGCTTGCGGCGCGTGCCTTCGGTGCTGCTGAACTCGCGGTAGGAGAAGCCGTTCTCCTCTGCCTGCGGCAGGACGCGCTCGTACTTTTCGACCGCCGCCATGTGCTTGGCAAGGCGCTCCGGGTCGTTGAACAGCTTGGTGAAGCCCGGGATGTCGTTGCCGTCAAACGTATTGGTGTTCAGGTCGCCGCCGATCATGACCGGCGTGTCCGGCGCGAACGACTTTTTGATCTCATCATACACGACTGCCATCTGGGCTTCGCGGCCCTCGCTGTCCGCGCGGTTCTCCAGATGGACGCTAACCGCGCCGACTTCCCGGCCGCCGATGTCGAGCGAGCAGACAATGGCAACGCGCGCGCCGATGCGCTTCTGACGGTCATAGTACCAGTTGTACTGCTCGGGCATATGAACGACCTTCGCCCAGCGGATCGGCCAGCGCGAGAACAGGGCGTTGCCGTGGAAACCCTTGTTGTCGTTCGGGTTGACCAGCTCGATGAACTCCAGGCCATAGGCATAGTTCATGCCGATGGACTTGGCGATCTCATACGCCACGTTGCAGTTGCCCGAGCGAACCGCGCCGTCATCGAGCTCGTTCGCGTAGATGATGTCCATGTTCTTGAAGTCTGGACACATGTTGAGGAAGTCGATGGTCTCATGCAGCGTCTGACCACGTTCGATGTTGAACACGACATGGCGCAGCACCTCGGGCACCTCAGCCGGTGCCTCGACCAGATTGTGCACCTCGCACTGCTGGTACTGCGGAATTTTATCCATTACCTTGAACTGACCGATCGTCGGTACCAGATTGCCGAGGGCGATACGGTTTTCATAGGACATAGTTTCCATTTGTTTGTTACACGCCTTTCAAGTTTGTTATGCGCCGGGATAGGGCCATGCGTAATAAGGGGGCAGCCGGCAGAATACATGACTCCGCCGGCTGTTGCCATATAAGGGAAGAAAAAGATGATTAGTGAGTGTCAGAGCATGTCTGAGTTATGCGTTTGCAGCGGCCTTTTCTGCCTCAGCAGCCTCGCGCTGCTTCATCTCGGTAATAATGCGCGGATAGATCTTATCGAGCTTGTAGAAGATCAGCAGAACGCCGATGCCGCCCCAGGCAATGATGTTGCCGATGATGTAGATACCGATCAGCATCTGAGACTGTGCTGCGTTGATAGTCACGGTGCCGGCGAAACCTACGAGGCTCATCAGACCGCCGAAGATTGCGCTGGTCATGCCGGAGCCGAACTTCTGGCCGGCGGTGGTAGCAGATACCATCAGGCCCTGTACACGGATGCCGCTCTTCCATGCGCCGTACTCGATAACGTCAGCGAGCATGGAGTACTTGACGCCGCGGAAGCAGCCCTTGCCGATGCCGCGCATGACGCAGGCAAACAGTGCAAGATTGAGGGCGCTCGGGTTGATGAACAGGGAGACCGTGCCGACAACGGCGACGACCGCACCGATCAGCGCTACGTTGCGCTTGCCGAACTTTGCGATGAACGGAGACAGAACAAGAACGGTAACAATCTGCGGAATGGACTCGAACGATGCGAGTGCGCCGAGCAGGTCGCGGTTGCCGAGAATGTACTGTGCGTAGTATGCGTTGCAGGTGCCGGTAACTGCCTCATAGAAGGACAGGAACACAGCGAGCATGAAGAACATGATGAAGTACTTGTTGGTGACGCAGAGCTTGATGCCCATCCAGAGCGGAACGTTCTTGCCGTCCTTGGTCTTGGTCTCTTCCTTGACGCGCTCATGACAGTTCTTGAAGCAGATGAACAGCATGATGATGGAAACGATGGCGTAGAGGATGGAAACCTCAATCCATGCCTGCTGGGTGTCACCCAGACGGGTAACCAGCGGGAAGGTTACTGCGGTGATGACCATGTTGCCGAGGGCGGACATGCCGGTACGGAACAGGTTGACAACGGCGCGCTGGTCGGTGTCGCGGGTCATCAGCGTTGCCAGCGTTGCATACGGGAGGTTCAGTGCGGTGTAAACAACGGTGGTGCAGAAGTTATAAGTAATGAAAACGTAAATGCCCTTTACGATCGGCGTAGCAGGCGGAACGGTGAACAGCAGGATTGCTGCGATGCCGTACGGAATCATCATCCAGAGGATCCATGCACGGGACTTGCCGTGCTTGGAATGCGTGCGGTCAACCAGATGACCGATCAGTACATCGGAAATACCATCGAAGAAACGCGAGAACAGCATGATGGTACCGATCATTGCTGCGGAGATGCCGACTACGTTGGTGTAGAAGTAAATCAGCAGCGAGGTTGTCAGGGCGTAGACAACGTTACAGGCAACGTCGCCGAGGCCGTAGGAAAACTTTTCTTTGAGATGGATCTTCTCAAATTCCTTATCACCCGCGAAAGTCGGGTTGCTGGATTTGCCCATGGTTTTGCTCAGTCCTTTTTTATTTTTCTTTTTTGCCAGTTGGAGCTGCGCGGCCCTTTATCGAGCACTAAACGTGCTTTTTCGGGGAACCGCAGTTTGAGAAGTTGTCCGGACGTAATCTCTTGCTTCAGCTTTTACCCTTTCAATGGAACTCTAATCCATTGACTGTAATCAAGTATAGCACTGCATGAAATAAAATTCAATAATTCATCTTATAAAAAGAATAATGTTCATTTTTGTACATTCTTCACAAACTGGAAGAATTGTGTTACAATGAAAACATAATATGACACAGATAAAAGGTGAGCGTATGGATAAAAACGTTTATGCTGCAATCCAGTCGCAATATGCGACTTTTTCCAAGGTTGGAAAGCGGATTGCCGACCATATCATAGCCGATCCGGTACATATTACCTCGATCAGCATTCAGCAGATGGCCGCCGAGCTGGACATCGCAGAATCAAGTATTATTCGATTTTGCAAGATCCTCGGCTGCACAGGGTTCAGCGAGATGAAGCTGCTGCTCGCGAAGTATTCGCCCAAATCAGTTCGAACAATATTCGAAGATTTGTCTGAAACCGACAGTATTCAGACCATTTCCGAGAGTGTGTTTGGCCGCAACATCGACACGCTCGAGCGTGCGCTCCAGCTGCTTGACTTCCAGAAGATCGAGCAGGCGGTCGATGTGCTCAGTCGCGCCGAAAACATCCTCATTCTCGGTGTCGGCGCATCCGGCACCATCGCAGAGGACTTCTACATCCGTCTGATGCGCATCGGCTTCCGTGCGGTGTCGCTGACCGACTCGCATCTGATGCAGATTCAAGCGAGCCTGTGTATGCCGAATACCGCCGTGATCGCTATCTCGCACACCGGCAAGACATGTGAGATCGTTTCCGCCGTCCGTACGGCGAAAGAGCACGGCGCGCAGACCATCGGCATCACCGGCTTCCCGGATACGCCACTTAAGCAGGTGTGTGATATCTGCCTGGAACTGTATTCTCCGGAACAGCTTTTCGTTTCGCCGCGTGTTGCACAGTTCTCGCTGATCGATTCGCTGTATGTCAGCCTTGCTGTTCGCCGCAAGGATAGCGTTGTGCAGAATATTCAGCGCATGAATGAAGTGCTCCAGCCGCTCCGCATGGAGTAAAAGACGAGAAAACACGGCTTTCTACCAACAAAAATGCAAATGTAACGCCGACGAATGAATACGGAACCTCTGAGATACGTTGCAGCGATAGTAATTGGCGGCAAAGGCAATAAGATCACGCCGACCGGTGCAGTTGTACCCGAGAATACGGATTCACGCTGACTATCGGTCAGAGTGTTACCGACAAAAACGTTTGTCTGCTGCACGTGCTGGACAACAATGGTTCGAGTAAAATTGCAAGCGGCAGGTTTACAACACGGCGAACGGCGTGGCAGAAGTGACTGCAAGTATAGTATCCTCACGGAGGATAAGGCATCTTCAGGGCATCACAGCTCCGCTTTTGTCGATGTGTCTGCTGATGCTTACCGCGAAGACGCTGTCCTCTGAGCGACTGTGTGTTGTCAGCGGTATGAACGCAAGCCATTGTGCAGCGGACGCAAGCTGCATCAGAGCGCGGATTATGACTTTCCTGTGGAGATTGCACACAGGTAAATGATAAAATAAGGGGCACAGGGAAATTCCCTGCGGGTTGGATTTGCTGGGGCAAATCCGTTGCTTGTTAGACCGATACTGCACGATTTTGCCCTAAAGCGAACCCGGAGTCCAGGCCGCAAACGGCAGTCTGAACTCCGGGTTCTACTCAGTTGTAAATCAGTTTCGAATTGACGATTTCTCTGACGCGGCTTCGGATGCTGTTCGTGCGGCGCACCCATTCCATCCGGCCGGCTGCTTTGAGTGCTTCGGTGACACCTTCGGCTGCCGTCATCTGTTTGGTAAGCTGAGCGAACATCTCGTTGGCGGCATGGTCAATCTCACGCAAATGCGCGTCCAGCTTAACGGTCAAGAACAAATACTGATACAAGCAGCGTTTGTTCTGACGAAGATAGCGCCGATGGCTCAAATAGGCGATGTACGAAAAATCCCCTGCCGAGAAATATTCTCAGCAGGGGATTCGTGTCTTTACGGCCCTTGTGCGCTGATTTTGAATTGCTTCGTTATCAGCGCTGTTCATTGGATACGTTCTTTTTCTTTGGGTTAGCTGAGTGTGATATTTGTAGGGCGGGGTGAGGTCACCTCGCCCTGCACGTTGCGTTGGTGCATATCCGATCACGTTAAGATATCAACCCAGAGATCATTATAAAACTGGTTGATTTCCGTCGGCAGGTTGGTATATGCCTCGGTCGGATACTGCGTAATATCCGGGAAATACAGCGGGTCGCTGGTGATTTCCTCGTCCAGTTCGTTATAGACCTCGGTCTGCGGACTGGAATAGCCGACATACTCCCAGTTTGCCATCGCCGCCTCGGTAGAGCACATGAAGTTGATGAACTTCTCCGCACCTGAAACGTTCTTCGCGTTCTTCGGGATGCACATGGCATCGACAAACAGGTTGGTGCCCTCCTTCGGAACGTAGAATGCGAGGTCGGGATTTTCGTCGATCATGGTGACGGCATCGCCGTTATAGTACGGTGCAGCCACAATTTCCTCACTCGGCAGCTTTTCGAGAATCTGGTCCATCCAGATGCCCTGATATACCGGTTTTCCGGCGATGATCAGGTCAGCCGCCTCGCGCAGCTCGTCCTTGTCGGTGGTGTTGAGCGAATAGCCGAGGTACATCAGCGCAATGCCGAGCGCATCACGCGAGTTGTTGAACATCGCGGTGCGGTTGGTGTATTTGGGATTCCACAGCAAATCCCACGAGCCGATATCCGCTTCATCAACGTACTTGGTGTTGTACACGATGCCGACCACGCCCCAGGTATAGGGCACGGAATACTTCTGCTCCGGATCGAAGTCCAGATGCGTGTATTTCTCGTCGATCAGCTTCATATTCGGAATATGATCGTAATTGAGCGGCTGGAGCATATCCTCGTTGATAAAGCGTGAAATCGCGTAGTCGGACGGGATAATGACGTCGTAGCTCGTGGTCTGGATGCGCGAATACAGGTTTTCGTTGGAATCGAAGGTATTGTAGATAACCTTGATGCCGGTTTCCTCTTCGAACTGGTCGATGAGGTCGGTGTCGATGTACTCACCCCAGTTGTATACGTTGAGCACCTCTGCCGAGGAGGCATTGCCGCAGCCGGAGAGCAGCCCGGCGCACATCGCGCCGCACAGCAGCAGGGAAAGCATACGTTTTTTCACGGCTGCATCGCTCCTTTCCGGCGGGGCGCTTCTCGTCGCGGGACTGGCGCATATTGATGACGATGAGCAGCGCGAGCACAATCAGGAACAGAATAGTCGAGATGGCGTTGATCTTGGGTGTCATGCGGTGGCGGGTCATCGAGTAGATCACGACCGACAGCGGCTGACTGGTCGTGCCGGCGGTAAAGTAGGACACCACGAAATCGTCGATTGACATAGTGAACGCCATGATAGCGCCCGTGACGATGCCCGGCATGATCTCGGGCAGGATGACCTTGTGGAGCGCCTGATGCGGTGTAGCGCCGAGGTCGAGTGCGGCCTCATAGGCGTTCTTGTCGAGCTGGCGCAGCTTGGGCATGACGTTGAGCACGACATACGGCGTGCAGAACGTAACGTGCGCGAGGATAAGGGTCAGGTAGCCCTTGTCCAGACCGATGGCGGCAAACAGCAGCATGAACGTTACGCCCATGATGGTGTCCGAGGAGGACATCGGGATGTTGTTGACGGTCAGGTAAGCCGCCTTGGCTCTGCGGCCCATGTTGTGAATGCCGATGGCGGCGATCGTGCCGAGGAAAGTCGCGATGGCGGCGGCAATGACGGCCACCAGCAGCGTTACATACAGCGAGTGCAGAATATCCGCATCCTGAAACAGCTCGACGTACCAGCGGGTCGTGAAGCCGTTCCACAGGCGGCGCGACTTGGAATCGTTGAATGAAAAAATCATCAGCACAACGATAGGCGCGTACAGGAACAGGAAGATCAGCAGCAGATAGAAGTTCTTGAAAAACTTTTTCACAGCAGCAGTCCTCCTTCCTCGGAGGAGCCGTCATCGAACTTGTTCATGATCCACATACAGATGAAGATGAGAATGATCATCACGAGCGCGATAGCCGAGCCGAGATGCGGGTTGTACGCACCGCCCATGAACTGAAGGTCGATAAGGTCGCCGACGAGCAGGTTTTTGCCGCTGCCGAGCATCTGCGAGATAACGAACGTGGACACGGACGGCACGAACACCATCGTGATGCCCGAGATAACGCCGGGAATGCTCAGCGGGAAGATCACACGGCGGAACACCAGATGGGTCGGCGCGCCGAGGTCCTGCGCGGCTTCGATCAGCTTGCGGTCGAGCTTGATGAGAACGGTGTAGATCGGCAGCACCATGAACGGCAGAAAGTTGTACACCATGCCGAGCACGATCGCGCCCTGCGTGTTGATGAGCGGGATATAATCCAGCGAATAGCCGAAATGGCTTTGCAGGAACGAGATAAGCCCGATGGAGCGGAAAAACTGGTTGATAAAGCCGTTGTTCTCCAGAATGGACATCCATGCGTAGGTGCGGAGCAGGAAGTTTATCCACATCGGGAGCATAATCAGCATCATGCAAAGACTCTGTTTGCTGGCGGACAGGCGGCTCATCAGATACGCCATCGGGTAGCCGAGCACGAGGCACACCGCCGTTGACAGGAACGCCAGCCAGAACGACCGTCCGAAAATCGGCAGGTAGCCGGGCAGATAGCTGAAATTATGCAGCGTAAAGCCGCCGTCCGCATTGTGGAACGCGTAGACCACGACCATCAGAATCGGTGCAAGGATAAATACGGCGAGCCATACGCCGTAGGGATAGGCAAAGGACTTTTTCACGCTTGCGCCTCCGCACTCTTGTGCATGATGTGGATGTCAAACGGAATGACGGACAGACCGACCGTCTTGCCGACCGACTCCGCCATGGTGGAATGCACCATGAAGGTGAAGAACTGGGTGCGAACCATCATCTCGTAGTGCACGCCCTTGAATACGATGGACTCAACAACGCCCTGCAGCAGGCCGTCGCCGGCGTAGACGATCTTGAGATCCTCCGGACGGATAACGACATCGACCGGCGTATTCCGGCCGAAGCCCTTGTCCACGCACTCGAAGGTGCGGCCGCAGAACTCGACCTTGCAGTCCTCGAGCATCACGCCGTCGATGATATTGGATTCGCCGATGAAATCCGCGACAAAGGCGTTGACCGGCTCGTTGTAGATATCGGTCGGGCTGCCGACCTGCTGGATAACGCCGTGGTTCATGACAACCACGCGGTCGCTCATGGTGAGCGCCTCTTCCTGATCGTGGGTGACGTAGATAAAGGTGATGCCGGTACGCTGCTGAATGCGCTTGAGCTCGATCTGCATGTCCTTGCGCAGCTTGAGGTCGAGGGCGCCGAGCGGCTCGTCGAGCAGCAGCACACGCGGCTCGCACACCAGTGCACGCGCGATGGCGACACGCTGCTGCTGGCCACCGGAAAGACTGGTCACATCGCGGTTTTCAAAGCCGCGCAGACCAACCAGCTCGAGCATTTCTGCGGTTTTGCGCTTGATGTCTGCGCGGTCCAGCTTTTTGATGTGCAGACCGAATGCAATATTCTCCGCAACATTCAGGTGTGGGAACAGCGCATAACGCTGGAATACGGTGTTGATCTCGCGCTGATACGGCGGAACATCGTTCAGGCGCTTGCCGTCGAAGAATACATCGCCGGAATCCGGCTGCTCGAAGCCGCCGATGATACGCAGCGTGGTCGTTTTGCCGCAGCCGGACGGACCGAGCAGGGTCACGAACTCGCGGCGCTTGATGGACAGCGAAATGCCGCGCAGCACAGGCGTTCCGTCAAATTCTTTTTTCAGGTTTTGCAGATCGACCAGATTTTGATTCAATCCTCATCACTCTCCCCAAACAGGTAGCAGCCCCAAACCGAGCGGGTCAGGCTCTGTTTGGGGTTGCTCTATATCTATATTGTAGCAAATAATTTTTATCATATAAATAGTATAGGGAAATGCCGTAAAAGTCAAGGTGATACGCAGATTCTGCTCGCAAAAAAGCAGGGAAATTCGAGGGGAGGATGCTCGATTTGGAGAATTTGCCAGCTTTGTTATGTAAAGCGTACAAGCTGAAATGGTTTGATTTGTACACTTCGCAAACGGATGCTGTTGAATATGCACAAAAAGATAGCGCTTCAATTGGTGAAGATTCATAAATTATGGCTCTTGTAACAGAGGCGGTTATCGTGTATTATAATACCTGTGATCAGGAAATGATCCAAACACAAAACGTAATTTAGTCATTAACTTTTAAGGAGTTGTATATATCATGATGAAGGGTTTCTTTAATGGTCTGGTAAGCGCACGCATGATGGAGCTGGATAGCGGCCGTGCTTTCGCTAAGGCTCGCAAGGCTGAGCGCACTGCTAAGTAAGCGGTAATCAAACCGAATTTATAAAGGCTTCCCGGAACAGATGGCCGGGAGGCCTTTTTTCTTTGTGTGACAGGATTGTGTTGGCTTTTACAGATAGAATGTGGTACACTTAAAAACATACGGTATTCAGGGGTAAAGGGGATAGGACGTTGCAGTTTATCAAACGGTTTCGGGTAGGCCAGCGCGCCATCAAGACTGCGATATCGGTCGGTCTGGCGCTTGCACTGGCGATGGTGCTGGGTTCCAGCCTGCCTATTTTTGCAGCTATTGGTGCGATCTCGGTGATGAGCCGTACCTGGGTGGATTCACTCAAGGAGAGCCTTAATCAGATAGCGGGTACATTTCTCGGCTATCTGATCGCATGTGTGTTTGTTACCGTACTGCCCAATCCAACGTTTTTCGTGTGGATGGCGCTCGGCGTGCTGTGTGTGATTTCACTGTGTATCGGTCTCAAGCTGAATTTTGCGATTCCGCTGGCGAGCATTGTGTTTGCGGATGTGTGCCTGTATACCGGCGGAGATTCAATTGTGTACGGCTTCCACCGATTTACCGATACACTGGTCGGTCTGGTTGTGGCGCTGCTCGTCAATGTGGTAATCCGGCCGTATAACAACCGTCAGAAGATCATCAATATGATGAACGAGATTCAGAAAATGTTCCTGCCGCTGCTGCAGTCGCGCGTGCTCGAGCATCGTTATCCGGATCTGACGCCGCTGACCGAGAGAATGACCTCGCTTGCGTCCGAGCTGCGTATTTTCGAGAAGCAGCCGGTAGCGCTGTGGCAGCATGCAGTCCGCGTGGCGGCCCGACGGCAGGAGGCGGCTTATCTGCGCGGCTGTGAGCAGCTGCTTGCTAAAATGTGCGGTGAGCTGGCGGCGCTGTGCAATATGGACTCCAATCCGGCACCGGGTGAGAAAAGCATAGAGCGGCTGACCGCGCACGGCCTTACCGCACCGGAAAACCTCAAGGATTACTGCCGGTGCTCACCGGTGGATGCACAGGTTATGGATTTCCATATCGGCAACCTGCTCGATGCGTATGATTTTTTGACCGCGTTTCATCATGTGTAAGACGAGTATGCCTTGACAAATGAGCGGTCAGGCGCGTATAATAAAGGTACAAAAAGGACGCTGTTTTAGCAGTCAGCCCTTTACTTGGTCAACTTTTTTGATGACCGTTCGGTGGCCGCCGGACGGTCATCGCGCTTTTATAAAGAAGATGTACAGTACGATGACCGCACAAATAAAAAGCTGGAGTGCTTTCCTCTTCATCTGCGCTCACCTCCTTTCACCCACAGACTGTGGGGAGGGAGAAGGGCTGACCGCCGTTGCAACAGCGTCCTGTGGAATGACAAGCATTCCACGAGTTCATTATAGCATGAATTGTCGAACTTTGTCTATATAGGTGAACAGGTCAAAACGCCTTCTGCACCGGTCGGCTTGACTTCTCCTCACAAAATGGTTATAATAGAACCATTATAATCGTTATTTATGCGATGACGCAGGAAAAGTAACCGGCTCGCCTTGCGCGAAAGAGAGAGGCTCCTCGGCTGAAAGGGCTTTGCGCGGGAAACGGTGAAGTGCGCCTGCCGAGCAACAGGGTCAAACGCCTTGCGGGAAGTGCCCGTTACCGCACTGCACGAGCGAAAAATCGGAGTGGAACCGCGTTTGTACGCCTCCCGAGGGAAGAATATCCCCTGGGAGGCTTTTTTATTCCCGAAACTCCGCATAGCTTTCCTGAAAACCATCAAAAGGAGATAAAAATCATGAAACTCTACAACACGCTGACCCGTCAGAAGGAGGAATTCGTTCCGATCACGCCGGGCGAGGTAAAGATGTATTCCTGCGGCCCGACGGTGTACAACTACTTCCATGTCGGCAACGCACGTCCGTTCATCATTTTCGATCTGCTGCGCCGTTACTTCGAGTACCGCGGCTACAAGGTTGAGTTCGTGCAGAACTTCACTGACATTGACGACAAGGTAATCAACAAGGCGAACGAGGAAGGCGTGGACTTCAACACCATCGCCGAGCGTTATATTAAGGAATACTTTGTTGATGCACAGGGTCTGGGCGTCAAGAAGGCGACCGTGCACCCGCGTGCAACCGAGACCATGGACGCGATCATCGACATTGTTGAGCGCCTGATCGAGAACGGCCACGCTTACGTTGCTGAGAACGGTGACGTTTACTTCCGCACCAAGTCCTTCCCGGAGTACGGCAAGCTGTGCCATCAGCCGATGGAGGAGCTGCAGGCCGGTGCCCGCATTTCTGTCGGCGAGGTAAAGGAAGACCCGATGGACTTCGCGGTCTGGAAGGCTGCAAAGCCGGGCGAGCCGGCTTGGGATACGCCGTGGGGCAGCAAGGGCCGTCCGGGCTGGCACATTGAGTGCTCGGCTATGGCGAACAAGTACCTCGGCAAGACCATCGACATCCATTCCGGCGGTCTTGATCTGATTTTCCCGCATCACGAGAACGAGATCGCACAGTCCGAGTGTGCAAACGGCTGCACCTTCGCGCATTACTGGCTGCACAACGGCTTCCTGACCATCGACAATGAGAAAATGTCCAAGTCCAAGGGCAACTTCTTCATGGTGCGCGATGCCGCCAAGCAGTTCGGCTATGAAACCATCCGCATGTTTATGCTGAGCGCGCACTACCGCACTCCGCTTAACTACTCTGCTGAGTCGCTTGAGATGAACAAGGCCTCCCTTGCCCGTCTGTACGAGGCCCGCAATAATATGGAGTTCCGCATCGAAAAGGCATCCGGCGACACCATGACCGCCGAGGAGACCGAGAAGCTGGAGGCTCTGAAGGGCTACAAGCAGAAGTTCATCGATGCAATGGACGACGACCTGAACACCGCAGACGCACTGTCCGCCATCTTCGAGCTGACCCGCGAGATCAACGCGTACAACGGCTCGCATCAGGACGCAACTAAGGCATTCCTGACCGCAGCGCATGATCTGTTCATGGAGCTGACCGGTGTGCTCAATCTGGTGCAGAACCGCGACGATGCGGCTGACCCGGATGCCGAGAAGATCGAGGAGCTGATCGCGCAGCGCGCCGCAGCCAAGAAGGAGAAGAACTTCGCTGAGGCAGACCGTATCCGCGGTGTACTGGCTGATATGGGCGTTACCATTAAGGATACCCGCCAGGGCACGCAATGGAGCCGTAATTAAATTGCGAATCTCGACTATTTGATAGAGAAAGTCCTCTGTTCGTGTGCGAATAGGGGACTTTTTGCGTATTTTCTGCACTGGCAGGGCATCTTGCTGACGCAGCCCGCATGTGCCGGTCAGCCGGTGCTAAGGAACGCTGCCGACGACTTTTTCGCTTCAAATTGATAAAATCTTTGCACGCCGCGCACAAAAAACTTGCGTGATATCAGGATGAACAAGCGGAAAACCTACGAAAAAGCGGTTTTTGTCGGTTTATACAAGTGTCGTTGATTGACATTTTTGCAGGATTGCGGTACAATATATTCATTATCTGATTTATTGGGACGGAAAGGAGAAGGCGGAATGACGATTCAGCCTGATTATGTAAAGGAAGAACTTTTGCATGAACTGAGTGAGAGCTTTTGTATGCACAACCAGCTCCCACCTGATCTGTTTACGCGCTACCGCATCAAGCGCGGCTTGCGTAACGCAGACGGTACCGGTGTTCTGGTCGGTGCTTCTCATCTGGGCAACGTACACGGCTATATTCTGAACGAGGGCGAGCGCGAGCCGATCGAAGGCCGCCTGACCTATCGCGGATATAATGTATACGATCTGATTCACGGTCTGGAGCAGGAAAACCGCTTCGGCTTTGAGGAGATCGGTTATCTGCTTATGTGCGGCAAGCTGCCGAGCCGCCGTCAGCTGGCGGAATTTCAGCACACCATCGGTCTGGAGCGTGCCCTGCCGGACAACTTCACCGAGGATATGATCATGCGTGCGCCGAGCCGCGACATCATGAACAAGCTGGCAAGCGCAACGCTGGCACTGTATTCCTATGATGCGAACCCGGATGAAACCACGGTCGAGAACATTATGCGTCAGGGCATCAGCCTGATGGCCAAGTTCCCGGTTATCATTTCGCATGCGTATCAGGCAAAACGCCGTTACTTTGATAACGATTCCATGTTCCTGCATGTGCCGGATCCGAATCGTTCGACTGCAGAGAATATTCTGCACCTCATCCGTCCGACCGGTGAATTCAACGATGACGAGGCTAAGCTGCTCGACCGCTGTCTGATCCTGCACGCCGAGCATGGCGGCGGTAACAACTCGTCTTTCACCGTGCGTGTTACTTCTTCGTCCGGTACGGATACCTATTCGGCGATCGCGGCTGCGGTTTCCTCGCTGAAGGGCCCGCGCCACGGCGGTGCAAACCTGCGCGTCGTCAAGCAGTTTGAGGAGATGAAGGAGAATATCCACAACTGGAAGGACGAGACCGAGGTCGGCAATTATCTGCGCAAGATTCTGAATAAGGAAGCAGGCGACGGCTCCGGCCTGATCTACGGCATGGGTCATGCAATTTACACCTTGAGCGACCCGCGTGCCGTTGCACTGAAAAAGGCTGCTCGTCCGCTGGCGGAAAAGACCGGCTATTCGGACGAAATGGACCTGATCGAGCTGGTAGAAAAGCTGACGCCGGGCGTCTTTGCCGAAATCAAGGGCAGCGACAAGCCGATGTGCGCAAACGTCGATATGTACTCCGGCTTTGTTTACAAAATGCTCGGACTGCCCAAGTCGCTGTATACGCCGCTGTTCGCTACCGCGCGTATCGTCGGCTGGATGGCACACCGCCTTGAGGAAGTTACCACCGGCGGTAAGATCATCCGTCCGGCGTATAAGCCTGTTGCGAAGAATATCGAGTACGTTAATATTGATGAGCGGAATGACGGTCCGATCAACGACTGATTTTTAATTAAATTAGCAGTTAGTAATTGGAGTGGAGGGTATAGTGCTCTCCGCTCTATTTATATTGTGCAGAGGATAATTATATGGGAATGCTCAGCTTAGCAGATATCCTATTAACAGATGCGCAGGTATCTTATAAAGAAAACCGTATCATCCTATATTTCAAGTCGGATGCGGAAGTGAATCCGATATTCAAGGAGCACGTCAGATCGCTGTATGCCAAATTCGTTAAACAGGAAAGCGTTTCGGTGACTATCGGGGAACATTCCTTTGAATCTCATATTATTTCACTGGCCAGTGCTGCGTCTCCGGAGGAATATGTATCGGACGATCCCGTTGAACGGCTTATGTGCGGTGATGAATTTACCATTACAGTTGAAAACAATGGTCATATCGCAGAGAATACCGCGGAACAGAGGGTATCAAAAGCCGGCACTGCACCTCTAATCCTGAAGGAATGATATTTAATAAAAAATTTGAAAAAAGTGTTGACAACCTGCTCTATATGCGTT
>OLOZ01000988.1_pt1 | contig 21643 bp, 19 predicted proteins | sample 1673021 | NCBI WGS metagenome assembly OLOZ01 (sample SAMEA3136747, study PRJEB25190) | human gut metagenome | biome: human gut; feature: human-associated habitat; material: faeces | place: Austria | collected 2013 | reverse complement strand
AACTTACCGCCGGTACGCTCTATGAGCTGCACGTGACCGTCGCCGATGGCGGCGCGCTCGACCTGAGCGAGGCGGAAAAGGAGATCAGGCTCTCCGTTGTACTCGGAAAATAAACATAAAACGCCCGCCCACCGTGTCCAAATCTCCACGGTGAGCGGGCGTTCCGCTTCCTTTTGAAGGCAGACCGGAATGGCGATTTTGCAAAGGGTCCTCATAAAGTCTGACATGGCAGCCTCCTTGTGCTTTCCCGTTCCACCAGCTCCTCCGGGACGCGGATGCCCTGTCCCTGCAAAAATCGCATAAATTCCAGCGCATAGTGGTCGGACACCGCAAATACCGCCGTGATTTTTTCAGAAAAAAGGCGGGGAAGGTTCTCACTGTAAAACGCCATTCTCTCCCTTGCCGCAGCAGGGACCTGCCAGAATAAAGTTTCTCCCGGCGCAAAGGCGCTGCGGAAACCGTCTATCCGCTCCTTGTCCATTATACCGTTTTTATCAGTACATTCTACCACTTTATGCGGTCACATGGGTGGCATTCTCTTTCACCGAATTGATCGTATCCATCAGTTCACTGCCTGTTTTGCCATCAAACAGGCGGGTAAACAGAATGGGCTGGTCAAAGGGTGGTTTCATCAGAACCGCTTTGCTTTCCACATAACCGTTCTGCTCAATGTAATGAATGACCTTCCGAACAAACGCGATCTGCTTTGCATTCAGCGATTCGTCATTGATAAATTTGGAAAATGCCTGCATGGCAGCATCGTGGTCCAGCTTTGCCACTTTACGCACCAGCAGACCAAAGGGTGTATCCCGAAACTCCCGTGCATAGTCCTCTTTGCTGCCCAGCTCACAGGTGAAGATATGTTCCAGCTCGGTATAGTCACCCCGGGAAAGCGGAATGTTCTGGGTCAGCTTGTGGATGGCCAGCGTATCGCTGCGGTGCTCCATGATGTAGCGGTTCACACGTTCCCGGTACTCGCCAAAATCGTAGCCGGGATCCAGCGTTTTGCCCTCAGTCTGTTCCAGTACCGGGTCGGCAAGGGCCGTGTAGACAGGCTTTTGCCCTTCTACACCGTCCACCAGAAACTTGATAAGCTCCCGCAGTTCCTGCCGCATTTCCTCAAAGCGGAGCAGATCGTGCGAGGTCAAAAATTCGTCTGTCTGCACCTCCCGAATGAGGGACAGCTTTGCCTGCACCTGCGGGATGGTAGCCTTCCCTTCCAGCATTGCCGCTGTATTGCGCAGCTGTTTCTGGGCGCGGCCCAGCCCCGGCAGACCTTCCAGTTCACAGAGCAGCAAGCCATACACAAAGTTATCGAACCGCTTGGCGGCTTCATCTTTGTCGTCCAGCGAGATGAGCGGTGCCACCTCTTTCATCAGAGTACCCTTGTCCGTTTCGGTCAGGCTGACAAAGGCTCCCGGCTTTTGATAGTGTTCCACGGCCTGTCGGTGCAGCCGCACGGATACCAGTTCCGGGTTCAGCGCTCCCACTTCGGCACGGCAGGTTTCTGTTAAAATTTTACGCCAGTTCTGGTATTTTTCGTCCGCATAGGCTCCATCCTGCAGCGCGGCGGCAATCCGTACCTGCTTGCAGAAAATGCTCTCGGACAGGCTTTTGGTGTCCGCGCTCTCGTAACCGTTGGGTTTCTGACGGAAAAATTCAAAGTTGCCGCAGTAGTCGAAAATCAGAAAACGCCGTTTGCCCGTATATTCGCCGTCGATGGCATCCACGCAGGCAAGGGACGGGCAGAGCCGTGTACCATGGCCGATCATCTGCCAGAACTTCGTTTTGCTGCGTACTTTTTTGAAGAGCACCAGATTCACGCACTCCGGCACATCGATGCCCGTGTCCATCATATCCACCGAGACCGCAATAAACGGCGGCTTGTCTGGCTGTTTGAAGTCGTCAATGATGGACTGCGCATAGGCATCATCGCAGACCACCCGCTGGATGAATCCCGGGTACTGGGTCTCCAGCTGCGGGTAGAGCTTGCCAAAGCGTTCCCGGATAAACTCCGCGTGGCGCTTGTTCTGGGCAAAGATGATGGTCTTGCCGATGCGGTCGCCGCCTGCCGTCTGGATGCCCCGTTCCATCAGATCTTGCAGCACCGTGTCCACGGTGTTGGCGTTGAAGATGAACTTGTTCAGCTTTTCGGATGGGATAAAGGTGGGCAGGGTGTCGTCCTCGGCAAAATCGTCCTCGTAGCGGGCCTTATCCTCCGGTGAAAGCTGGTCGTAGTGGATGCCCTCTTCTGTGAATTTCGTCTTGACCTCGTAGTTGTAGTAAGGCACCAGCACATGGTCGGTGTAGACCGCCGTATCGTAATCGTAGGCGTAGGTGGGGATGCCGTGCTCCATCTCGAAAAAGTCGTAGGTGTTGCGGTCTACATCGGTTTTCGGGGTGGCGGTCAGACCCACCAGAATCGCATCGAAATAATCAAAAATGGCGCGGTATTTCTTGAAAATGCTGCGGTGGCTCTCGTCCACGATGATGAGGTCAAAGTGGGCGGGCGAAAACAGCGGCACGCCGTCCTTGGTCTTGGCGTTGTCGATGGCGTTGAGCATGGTGGGATAGGTGGAAAACACGATGCGCGCGGCCTTATCGTCCTTGGAGGAGCATAGGTTGCACAGCGACTGGTCCGGCAGATACTTTTTGAAGTCGTCCTTTGCCTGCTTGACCAGCGCGGTGCGGTCCGCCAGAAAGAGCACGTTGGTCACATGACCGCCGCGGCTCAGCACATCGGTCAGGCTGGATGCGGTGCGGGTCTTGCCTGTGCCCGTTGCCATGACCAGCAGATTGCGCCGGAAGCCCTGCGCGATGTGGGCGCAGACAGCCCGGATGGCGTTTTTCTGGTAGTAGCGGTCGGTGATTTTATCGTCAATTTCAATGGTGTCCAGCGGCTTTTTCTCGGTGCGGCGGTTCATCAGCTTCTGCAAGTCGTCCTTGCAGAACACCCCGCTCACAGCACGCTGCGGGCCGCTCTGCTCATCCCAGAAATAGGTGGTGTAGCCGTTGGTGGTAAACAGCATCGGACGGCGGCCAAACTTCTGCTCCAGACAGTTTGCATAAAGCTGAGCCTGCTTGCGCCCGATGTTGGGGTCTTTGGTGCTGCGCTTGGCTTCAATGACCGCCAGCGGCAAGCCGTCCTTGCCCATCAGCACATAGTCCGCATAGCCCTTCTGCCCCAGCACGCCGTTCATGTTGTCCACTTCGTACTCGGTGCGCACATCGGCATCCGGCCCGGTGAATTTCCAGCCCATGGCCTTGAGGTCGATGTCGATAATCTTCTGCCGCGTCTCGGCCTCGGTCAGGTCGGCGGCGGTGAAACTGCGGCTCTGCTGGTTCTGCTGTTTGCTGGCCGTGTACGCCGTCGAAAGGCTCTCCACCTGCTTGCGCAAGGCTTCCAGCTCGGCATCCTTCTGGGACAGTAAACTTTCCTGCTCCCGGATCTTCTTTTCGTCCAGCGCCACTTTCTCGCCGGGGATGGCTGTTTCATCAAAGGAGCGCTCCACATAGTCCGTGCCGTAGCAGTAATCCACCCACTGGATGAAATCGAACAGCCCCCGCAGGCTGAACACTGCATCCGCCGCCGACACGCTATGCCCTGTATGTACCGCCAGATTGCCCGCCTTCACGATGCTGGGCAGCACACTCCACACATTGCGATCCACCGCGAACCGGAAGCTCGGCTCATGCAACAGGGATTGCAGGTTGTCCTTGTAGGGCATCGTGATGGTTTTGTCTGCCGCATACACCCACTTCACCGCCAGCTCCAACGCCTTCCGGCACCCCACCGCGCACATCGCCGGGGAGGTGGAGAACACTTTCTCGGCCTCGATGGCAGAATTGGCGAAGAGGGAGTATTCGGGATGGGTGGAGAGATAGGAGAAGTTGGACATAAGGAGGGCTCCTTTCGATTAATTTATCTTCTTTGTGCAACCAGCTGTGTCATGACAAATTCACCATATTTTGTAAGAGACCAATACGTCTGATCAGAGTGCTTTTTCTCACTTAGCTGGATATATCCTAGAGCTTTAAATTGAACGCAAATCATCCCAAAAGAAGAATCAGTTATATTATCCACCGAAACATCTGAATATTCTGAAGTAACATTATTAGGCTTTTTTCTTGCCAAATTCTCAAAAACGCCTCGCATATCAGATTCGCTTGCTTCATTTATTAAAATCGGAGAAACCTCTGCAAATAACTCATTCCATGTTACATCTATTTCTCCCACAATATCTATGTAGCTACCTCTGTACGTTCTAGCGCTATAATCAAATCCTAGCGTTACCAAATCATCGCCCTGTTTAAGCATTGCTGTCCCTTCCGGGGCTTCCACACTGATTTTTTCTATTTTCTTTCTCAAGGCCTCGTTTTCTTTTTGAAGCCGTGCAATCTCTTTTACGGATTTTTCGTCAACTGCACTGCCTGCTTTTACCCATCCTTCTGCTGGGAAATTTTTCATTAGTTTTACCATGCTTCGAGACACAACAGAACCAAGTTCTGCCGGCGTTTCCCAGAACTTGACCAATTTCTTTTCTGCAAGTTTTTTAAATTCTTCTAGTTTCTTTTTTCCCTCGTCAGTCTGCTCACTTTTTCCAGTTGGTATGGATGCTGGATTTTTATGTACAAATGAAATGATGGGCTTCCCTGTTTTAAGAGCATATTCAAATTCCATTTGAGTATAGCTAATCCCATCAGGGCCAACACTTCCATACCGACCACCGATAATTAAAATATAGTAATCACAATCATCAATGACGCGCTTAATAAGAGACCATTGGTCTTCGCTGGATGCCGGGAAGAGTTCCATACCTGCTGGAATACAATCAAGTTCCAAAAGAGCTTGCATCACTTCTTTGCGCTCATCTTGTAGGTCATCATAAGTCGAACTAACAAAAACCTGATATCTTTTATCAGTGGTAATCATCTTTTTACTCCATTCCTGATAATTTTATGCCCATCCCAATTCTGCCGCAATTATTCCCAAGCACACGCAAAATGCCTGTTGCTGATGTTCCGCATCCAATTTATTCACAGCTTCACACAGATCATATATTGCTTTTACAGCCTTTTGAACCTCTGCATTTTGGTCTTGCTGATACTGCCACATCGTCTGCGATGGAATCGATTGATAAAAGCTCTGATTCACATAGGTCGGATTAAACATCTGATCGTAGAACTGGTTCATCGTATGTGCTCCTTTCGCATCGTCGAAATACCATATTTTTCCTCATTGTAGCATACACCTTATGGTATTTCAATGTTTTATACAAAAGGATGCAAATTTCGACATGTATTTCAGAATTTTCACCAGAATCATGGTGCTCACAGGGAAACTCCCGCCGTCACGGCTTCGCCGTGCCACCTCCCTCTAGGAGGGAGGCTTTTGCCCCACCGCTACGCCAAAGGCTCCCTCCCAGAGGGAGCTGGCAAAGCCGCTAGGCTTTGACTGAGGGAGTATCTTCCAGTTCCTGAACCCGCTTTCTGACTTCCAAAGCAATTGCACTGCAAACTTCTTGAAAGCTCTGCTCTATTTCCAGATTAGAAAACCGAATCACCTTCACACCATATTCGGCAAAAATGGCGGAGCGTTCTTTGTCGTATGCCAGTCCCTGCTCATCATAATGCTGTGAACCGTCCACTTCCACGACCAGCCTTGCAACGTGACAATAGAAATCCGCAATAAAGCCATCAATCGTTTTCTGACGCTGAAACCGCACGGGATAGCCACGCAGAAAATCATACCAGAGATGATTTTCCTGTTTGGTTGCGTCCTTGCGCAATTCTTTTGCACGAGGGATCAATTTTCCTTGATATGGCAATGACATCTGGACGCGCTCCTTTCTGGAACTCCCTCCGTCACGGCTAACGCCGCGCCACCTCCCTCTAGGAGGGAGGCTTTTGCCTTACCACCACATAAAGGCTCCCTCTCAGAGGGAGCTGTCACCGAAGGTGACTGAGGGAGTTACCCAAAATATTCCTGCATCAGCGCTTTTTCATCAATTCCAGCTTTTCAAGGCTCTGCTGTACAACTCCCTCCGTCACGGCTAACGCCGCGCCACCTCCCTCAAGGAGGGAGGCTTTTTCTCGGGCCGGAAACTTTCCCTCTTTGTCAAAAGGCTCCCTCCCAGAGGGAGCTGTCACCGAAGGTGACTGAGGGAGTTACCCAAAATATTCCTGCATCAGCGCTTTTTCATCAATTCCAGCTTTTCAAGGCTCTGCTGTACAACTCCCTCCGTCACGGCTAACGCCGCGCCACCTCCCTCAAGGAGGGAGGCTTTTTCTCGGGCCGGAAACTTTCCCTCTTTGTCAAAAGGCTCCCTCCCAGAGGGAGCTGTCACCGAAGGTGACTGAGGGAGTCACCCAAAATATTCCTGCATCAGCGCCTTTTTCATCAGTTCCAACTTTTCAAGGCTCTGCTGTACGATTTGCTTTTGCCTATCTGCACATTTCACAAATGATATAAAAGCTTTTTGCATTTCCATGGGTGGAACAATTTGACGATGCATCTTCATAATATTTGTATTTAAGTTTGGTTGCGTTCCTGCCGGCGCCGTTTTCCTAAAATATTCAGTCATTTGATTCAAAGAATATAACAAGAATATTTTATCGAGCTTTTCGTCAATATCTTCCATCGCAAGCCATCCATCGTGAATACAGCCATCAAATGTAATAATTCTTGCAAATCCTAGCGAAACCCCACAATTTGCAAAAATCAAGCTTCCCGCTTTTATCATACGGCTTTTTTTACGCCCTCTTGAATAATATATTCCTTCGTAGAATTCAAGTAAATGTTTTCTCCAGTTGTCGCATCACCGATTTTAATCCAAGGAATAGTTCCTCCCAGATACCTTTCAATTGGACGTGGTGAACCGCCTCTAACAATCGTACACAATTCTCCAAGAGGATAAGTCATCCATTTCTTATTGTTAACATTTATATCTCCAAACATCTCCACAAACCGCGCCTTTACCAGCTCGTCCAGTTTGGCAAGCTGTTGTTTGCGAAGAAAAATCAAATCGTCCACTTTTCTCAAAATTTTGTTTTCGCTTTTTTGGGTATCAATATCTGGCAAGTTCACGACATAATTTTCCAAGAAAGTTTTTGGCACACGTTTTTGACCTGCGCTTCCAGTCATGTTTCTCTCAGCCTCTTTGCGAAAAGCCTTCCATGTGGTCAAATAATACAGCCATTCGCTCGTTATTTTGTCTGTATCAGGACGCAAAACATGAAATTCAGTGCTTCCAAAGCCAATTCCGTTTTTCATATTATGGGCGATTGCACCTTTTCCATTTTCCATACAAGGTGTAATTTTCGCAAATAAAATATCGCCATTTTGAAAATTTGTGAAGCCTTTCTTTACTTCTGAATAATTTTTAATTTCAGATGCATCGAACTCCCCGTGCTCACCAACTTTTGTCATTGGAATAAAGGAAACTTCAGTGTCATCTCTTAATGTGCAACTCTTGGGGTTAATTAAGCAAACCTCTCCCAACTTCGCCATCACATCATCTTCTCCAACTCTGCCAAACCCTTGGTGATCTCCATTTCCAGCTCATGCAGGTCAGCAAGGATCTCCGTGGTCGAGGGGTACTCCACCGGCACATACTCGGTCTCTTTGTACTTATTGATGGATAAATCATACCCATTGGCGGCAATCTCCTCTTTGGGCACAAAGAAACTCTGCTCGGTGCACTTGCGGTCAGTTTCGGCATCGAGGTTCTGAAACCGGGCGATGATGTCCGGGATGTCGTTTTCCTTCACCTCGGTGCGCTTGTCGTCCAGCGAAAAGCCGTCGGCTTTCATATCGTAGAACCACACCTTGTCGGTGCCGCCCGCGCCGGTCTTGGTAAACACCAGCACCGCCGTGGACACGCCTGCGTAGGGCTTGAACACGCCGGAGGGCATGGAGATGACAGCCCGCAGCTGATGGTTTTCAATCAGTTCTTTCCGGATGCTCTGGTGTGCCTTGCTGGAACCGAACAGCACGCCGTCCGGCACAATGCAGGCGCAGCGTCCGCCGGTTTTGAGCATCCGCAGGAAGAGTGCAAGGAACAGAAGCTCCGTCTTTTTGGTGTTGGTGACGGCTTTCAGGTCGTCGTTGATGCTCTCGGCATCCACAGTGCCCTTGAACGGCGGGTTTGCAAGGCAAATGGTGTACTTGCTGCAAATGGAGTTTTGCTTCGACACGCTGTCCTTGTAGTCGATCTCCGGGTTCGTGATGGAGTGGAGCATCAGGTTCATGGCCGAAATGCGCAGCATGGTGCGGTCCATGTCAAAGCCGGTGAACATCGGGCCGGCAAAATGCTGCCACTGCTCCGAGGTCATGCTGTCCTCGTAGTGGGCGCGGAGGTACTGCGCACTGGACACCAGAAAGCCCGCCGTGCCGCAGGCGGGGTCGCAGATGAAGTCGTCCGGCGTGGGCTGCACCAGTTCCACCATCATGTCGCGGATGTGCTTGGGCGTGCGGAACTGGCCGTTCCGCCCTGCCGAGGACAGTTTTAGCAGCATATACTCGTACAGGTCGCCCTGCATATCAAGGTCGGCAATGTCGTGGGTGTAAAGATCCTCCAGCCCGGTGATGATCTTTTGCAGCACCTGTGGCGTGGGAATCAGGAACATGGCATCGTCCATATACCGCGCAAAGGCGGTGTTGCCCTCATCCGGGCGGGTGGGGTCGTCCTCGATTTCCACCAGCTCACCGTTTGCGTCAAAGTCCGGCAGACGGCCATACTTCATCTTTTTGATGGCCGGGAACACCCGCTGCTGCATGGTCAGGAAAATTTCGCGGGAATCTTTATCCTTGAAGCGGCTCCACCGCATAGACTGCCCTGCCGCGCTGGCCGGGAAGATGTGCTCCATCTTTTCGCCCGCCATGTTCTCAAAATCTTCGGTGGCAAGCTCTTTCTCGTCCAGTGACCGGATGAACATGAGATAGGTCAGCTGTTCAATGACGGTCAGCGGATTGGTGATGCCGCCTGCCCAGATGTCCGTCCAGATTTTGTCTACCTTATTTTTAATGGCTCCTGTTACCATGCGTTCCTCCTGAATGTTTGCCAATCGCAAACGCTTTGTATCTTGGATTTTTGGTGATAATATCACAATTTTATTATAGCAGTGTACGATTGCATTTTCAATGTAGAGTGTTTAGCAGAAGTGCTTTCTTGATCGCAAGGCAAGAAATCAGTGGAACGTTAAAACAGCAATTTGCGATATGCACTTCAACGCTGTTGCTGTTACATGAAGATGTTGAATTGCTATAAAACGGTAAAGTGGATCTGCATTTCACAGACTGTTGCTTCTCGTGCTGCTGTTCCCAAAATAAAGTTGATGATAGCCCAACTGCGCCAGACAACAAAGCTGTCCTCACGTTTCGGCGGCTGAATCAGTGCACAAAATTCTTCCTGCATGTAAACGTCCTTGATGTTTTCTTTTGCCTTTACCATCTTGATTTTGAACAGTGCTATTTCGTCCTGCTCCATGCACCAGTAAAGGAACACTTTCACCGAACGGATATAGTGGTTGACGCTGTTTGCGGTCATTCCGCTATCCGTCAAGTGGATAACATACCGCTTGAATCCTGCCTCATTCACGGCTAACTGTTCATCTGACAGGAACTTCAAAAACCGTGTAATATCTCATACCGATAGCCGTTCAACGTGGCTTCTGCCGTGCCAGAATACTTCTTATCATCCAAAAAATCTTGTTTTAGATTATCAAACCGGACTGCACTTTTCTGAATCTTCTTCATTTTTTCTGTACCTCTGACCTCTAAAATTTTTGAAAAAATCATAGGTACAAGCTCAAAATGTCCGCATAAAACAAAAAAGACGACAAACCGTTTCTTTCAACGATTTGTCGTCCTTTTGGTGCGCTCGAGGGAACTCGAATCCCTGGCCCTCTGATTAAAAGAGAGTAATTCTCAGGATAACTTCGTCTTCATATTCATCAAATTTACCGATAAAGCGTTATTTTCGTCTCATTCAGTTACAGACTACTCTGCATTGTTTCTGTGCATTGTCGCATTTTTGTCGCGCATTTTTACAATACTATAAATAGGACTTCATTTATTTCCCAGCTTACAGTTCCTTAGCAGATTTTTCTCGTAGGATATATAATAATTTTCAATTTCGATTGTGCTGTAATTGGACAGATCTCATATGGAAAGATTTCCATTGTCGCGCAAAAAGTTACTGGCTCAGATGCTAAATTTCTCCGGACGTGATTTTGAGCCATGGTGTTGGAAATGTAGTCATTTATGTTTGATATGGAACGATTCTATTCATTCCGAGTCACATCAATTACCATTTATATAAGAAAACCGCGTGAATTGCCAGAGCTATAACTCTACGCTCCGACTGATCCACACTGTGAAGGGGGTGCGGACAAAATCTTGGACTTTAGATAGAGCAGGAGGGAAGCAATGTTCAGCTATGAGGATTGAATAAAAGCAGTGAAGCTGTATGCGAACCTAGTTAATCAAATGCTGGAAAATGCATTGCTCTTACTGGAACCTGGCGAACATCCTATCATTCATTCGGATCGTGGATGTCATTATCGTTGGCCTGACTGGATTCATATGGTAGTCCAAGCCGGCTCGGTTCGCTCTATGTCCAGGAAGGGATGTTCGCCGGATAATTCTGCTTGTGAGGGCTTTTTCGGCCGTCTGAAGAACGAAATGTTCTATGGCCAATTATGGCAGAGGGTAAGTCTTGACCAATTTATGGAGATACTGGATAACTATTTACATTGGTATAATGAAAAACGGATAAAGCTCACATTGGGTGGGTTAAGTCCGGTAGAATACCGACAAAGCCTTGGACTCTCCTTGCTGCGCCTCTGTATTTTTCAGACTGCTCTCAAAAATGCATTTTTTCATGGTATTATTATCGCATTTTGGAGAGAGCAGGGAAAGACATGGTTTCATTAGGCGGGTACGAGCGGAAGAGTTATCTGTTTTCCCCAGACCGGTATAAAATATGGTGACTACTCAGAGAAAACACGTTTCCACAAAGAAACAAGGCACCCGACGTTTAAATCGGGTGCCTCGTTTTGTTTGTCACGCAAAGTTTCCCAGACGAAATTTCCCAAAGGCTGCATCTGCTTGAGGCGCTCCGGGTGGGTCAAAATCGCTATATCCGGCAGATGTTCGAATCGGATGCCACCCGGCATTACAAACCCTAATGTTAAAAAGCATGTGGTTTCGTTAGGTGGCACTTATTTTCGTTTTAGAGTGAGGTTCAAGCTTGTGACAATTTGAAGAAATTGTTTCTTTTCAGATTGATTGGCCACGATTCCAAGCATGACCGCCGCATAAAGAGCCGTATAAAGAAGGACTCCTGCACCAAATTTCCAAATGGACCCAGCTGGTTCTATTTTAAGCTGCTGCTTCAGAATCAGTGCACTCATTGTCAACAAAACTGCAGTAATGATGACTGGAGCTGTTTCTTTCCAGAATTTTTTGATATCTAGACCAGCTTTTCTCTGGAAATACCAATTCATAATCAACCCACTGGTCAGGAACATGGAAACACCTGTTGAAAGTGCGGCACCTACAATTCCAATCAATTTTGTAAACAAGACAGTTGTTACAATATTCAGGACAGCGCTCAGGAAATAAATCTTTGCACGAAAGCCATATTGCCCCTTGATCTGCAGAATGCAAAGCCCGAGATTCTGTGCAAGATCGATGGAAAAAGGAAGCATAACGATAATTGCAACCCAATAGGCTTCTTCGTAACCTTCTCCGACCCACAACAGCAGAAATTCACGTCCGAAAATGATGAAGCCGGACAAAATTAGAAGAATGATGTAGAAGGTGATTCGTCCTATCCGGATGAACAAATCCGAGACTTTCTGCAAACCGTTTTCTTCCTGATACAAAGCGCTGATTTTTGGATAAAAAACACCGGAGACCTGTGTGCCGAACTGCATATACATCATGTAAATTTGAGCGCCGACAGAATAAACGGCAACGACTGCGGTGTTGAACATCCGTCCCAAAATGACCTGATCTGTTTTCCAGAAGATCTGATCCGCAATGCTTCCAAGCAGGATGGCAGCAGAAAGACCGAGGATGCTTTTCACGATCCGGGAATCTTTGGGCTGTTTTGTGATCCGTATTTTTAGTTTTTGGGTCACATAGCCATACCGAATTCCAATGGTCAGGAGGTTCAGAAGGACGATCACCACCGAGACTGTGATCGCATATGGGATCCGACTGACGCACAAGATGACCAGAAGCGGTTGGATGACCTGCATCAGGATGGATAATATCCGCAAAAAGGTGTACTTTTCATGCCCGGTAAGCACAGTCAGATAAACCGAACCCTGCAAGGTGAAGGTCATATTTACGAACAGAAGGATCAGAATAGCAATGCTTTCGTTCAGCTCCGAGGTGGTGAATGAAGCTGCATAGAAGCTCCGGAAAGCAAATATCACAGCAATTCCTACAAAATCCAGAAGGAGTGTCAGAAAACGATAAATGCTTCTTGCCATCGACAGGGTCACAGAGGCTTCTTCATGGTCGCTGCGCCCCAGTGCATTGCAGTAGTTTCTTAGAATACCGGCTGATACACAGGACTCGAAAACAGTGACATACGAAAAGAATGAGCCGACAATCTGATACAGTCCGTATTCACTTTGTCCGAGAAAGTGCAGGAGAACTGGGACGTAGATCATACTGACAACTACGCTCAGGAACACTTGTATATAGGATAATATTGCGCCTTTTTTTCGTTCATTCATAGTTTTACTTTTGATATTTTTTCTTCATCTTCCGAATAATGCTCATCTTTTTATCTTCAGCCATTTTTTTATATTCTGCTTCATTCTACGGAAAATTTTGCGAGAATTTTTTAAGAGCAGAATTTGATTATTCTTTATCAATACAAATGAAGCTGCTCTTGCAATCGGTTCTGTTTTCAAGTAAGGATTTTTTCTCCAATGAGGATATCTTTTATTGATCCAATTTCTTGTTTTTTCAATAAGTTGTTCATTTCCGGCATAGCTATCCAAAATGCGTATAGTATTGTAGTAAAAAACATGCAAAATTGCCAACCACTCCAGCTCGTCGTGATATTCTATCTGTACTGCTTCACTTAGTTGCTGTAGTGCTGTATCAAATGCCCTCACGATGTCAAGCGCTGAATCCTTAGGCGGACTCTGCAATGTACTTCCAGGCCGCCTTACATAATGATATAAACATTCACCAACGGTATATTCTTCTCCAATTGCAGCCAGAATTGCTGTCGCAGATGCAAAATCCTCTCCGATTTTTACTCCTTGTACTAAGTGAATCCCGCACTCACAAAGCGCCCTGCGCTCATAAATCTGCATCCATAACGAGTCACTATACAACAAACCGGTATGCCCACTTGCTTCACTGTATTCTTTGAGCCAACGATCATGCTTTTCCAGAAGAACTCCATTTGGTGAACGGACATCATAATTAAATGCCAACACTTTCGGATGATATTTTTTCAATAGAGCAATGATTTTATCCAATACAATCGTATCGACATAATCATCCGCATCCATAAAGAAGATATGCTGTCCATCTGAAAGTTCAAGGCCATATTCCCGGGCTGAGTTTTGTCCGCCGTTTTCCTTTTTATAATATTGGATATCCAACGGGGAACTGTCAATCAACTTTTGGATTTTAGCGCTGAACTCCGGCTTTGAGCCATCATCAACAGCAATGATTTCAACTTCATGTGCATGTGTGCACCGTAAGGAAGCAAGGCACTTTGAAAAATATTCTTCGGGTGTATTATAAATCGGTATAATTATAGAAAGCGTTTTCATGTTTCCCTCGCATGGAATTTTTATACCTCTAAAATATCCGCAATCCGCTCGCAGGCATGACCATCACCATAGGGGTTGCTTGCCTTGCTCATTGCCTCATACTCTGCCTTGTCAGACAGCAGGCGGCTGAATTCCCGGTAAATGGTCTCTTCCTCAGTGCCGACCAGCTTCAACGTACCAGCAGCAATGCCCTCCGGACGCTCTGTTGTGTCCCGCATAACCAGAACCGGCTTGCCCAAAGAAGGGGCCTCCTCCTGAATGCCGCCAGAATCAGTCAGGATCAGATAGCTGCGACTCAGGAAGTTATGGAAGTCCAACACGTCCAGCGGCTCAATAATATGGATTCGGTCATCATCACCCAAATACTCTTGCGCAATTTCACGCACCACCGGGTTCATGTGAATAGGATAAATTGCCTTCACGTCCGGATGCTCGTCCATCACGCGGCGAATCGCCTTAAACATATGCCGCATCGGCTCACCCAGATTCTCTCGGCGGTGGGCTGTAATCATGATCAGACGGCTGTCTTTCGCCCAATCCAGTTCGGGGTGCGTATAATCTGCCCGCACCGTTGTTTTCAGTGCATCAATGGCAGTGTTTCCAGTCACATAGATACTTTCGGGGTTCTTGCCCTCTTTTAGCAGATTCTGCTTCGACAACTCTGTCGGAGCAAAATTGTACTGGCTGATGATGGACACTGCCTGGCGGTTGAACTCTTCCGGGTAGGGGCTGTAAATATTATAGGTGCGCAGTCCAGCTTCCACATGTCCGACCGGAATCTGCAAGTAGAAGCAGGCCAGCGCTGTCACAAAAGTAGTAGACGTGTCGCCATGTACCAATACAACATCCGGCTTTACTTTTTCCAGAACGGTTTTGATTCGTTCCAGAATATTGACTGTTACATCAAACAGCGTCTGTTTGTCCTTCATGATGGAAAGATCGTAATCCGGCATAACAGAAAACGCTTCCAGCACCTGATCCAACATCTGCCGGTGTTGGCCGGTCACGCAGACAATCGTTTCAATATTTTTGCGCTTCTTTAGCTCATTGACCAATGGGCACATCTTGATTGCTTCCGGCCGTGTGCCGAAAACCAACATTATTTTTTTCATAGCATGGAACTCCTTCCGATTAATACGCTTATTTCTTCTTTTTAACCCACGTTGCTGTTCGACAGATAGCACGGCTTAGACCATTGAATTTTGTTTCTGCGACAAAAGCAGCTATATGAACTTGGAGTATATGCGGTATAAAAGGAAAATAATCAATTAATTTTCTGGAAAGTTCGGTCTGGTAAACTTCTTGCTCGGATCGCCATGAACCATTGAAATGATGAATCGTAAGGGTGTTTTTAGTGAGTTCTGTTTTACCTGTTTCAAAGCTTTTAGGACATAGATAATCTTGTGGGAGCAATGTAAAAGTGCGAATCGTCTGTTTCTGATTGTTTGGAATAAAGCCATATTTTAAACAGATATTTGTAATTCTGACTACATTTGTGGTTTGGTCCAATGAACCATCAGGCAACAGAAAGTGGGCTGTTTTATATTCATTCAGAAACTCTGTGAACATCGGATTGCCTTTTTCGCATGCCATCAGTCCAGTTGGAATAGAATGCTCAGTTTCAAAACCCGAAACTGCATGGTATTGCAGTAGACTGTCCAAAGGAGCAATCACTTCAACATCTGTATCCATGTAGATACCGCCTTCATGAACCATAGCATACAGTCGTGCAACATCACTGACAAATGCCCATTTCTTTGCCTCGTATGCCTCCCGGACATAATCGCAGCAACTCAAATCAAAGTTACTCTCGTTCCACTCTTTGATCTCGTAGTCAGGGCAATATTTTTTCCACGAGGCGATACATTTTTGCGCCAGCTCCGGCAGAGGATTTCCGCCGAACCAGCAGTAATGGATGACTTTAGGAATCATTTTGTTTTCCTTTCAATATTGTTTATTGCCATATTTTATACGGAACGACGACAATTGAATCTCGCATCAGATACAGTATAAAAAAGGCGGCAAATACGAGGATGACGTAGAAGTTGATGGATTTTATTCGGGCATATCTATGACTCAATAATTTGCCAAGCATTAGAACCATTAGCCCTTCGAAAAAGAGATTGGTTCTGCCCAAAGTGCTATTGATAATACTCAATGAGGAACAAGCAAATGCCAGCATAATAACACTGCCGACGATGATGTTTTCTTTTTCGGTGAGCTTTTTCCAGTTATTGTAGTAGGCTATATAGAAGATAAGGTATAGCGTAACCAAAAGAATGCCGCTTTTCCAGTTTCCGAATGGGCCGGTTACATAACTGCCGCCGTAGAGAACCTGGTACTTTTCTTTGGAGTGTTGGAGAATAAATGGGTAAAGGACAGGCAGTATTATTAAAGCCGCTGACATACACAAAATACCATCCCGTAAAAAAACAGAGGGTTTCCTACAACGTTTCTGCCCATAAAATAGCATCATGACGGGAAGCGCAAAGAGAACAATTGCGGTTGGATGGAATCCTATCGCAATAATCATTCCAATCACAAAGCCAATAGGAAATCTTTGAAAGCGTCCCTTATTGTATGGCATTTGAATAGAATAATTCTTTTCAAGGCTGCTATATGAAATCAGAGCAGTAACAATCGCTAGACTTTGCCGCATAATACAGAATGACTGAAGATATAGTCCGGCAAAATAAAACAATGAAAAAGTCAGAATCTTATCACAATGATTTACGTGCAGTGCAATCATAAGAAGTAATGCAAATAGGATGGCGGTTGCAATAAGAAAGCCGCGCTCCTTTAGGCCAAGAACATTCAAAAACTTGCAGTAAATTGCAAAGGTGTACTCTGAATTTGTGAAAGACTCTTTCCATGTTTCGATTCCATGAAGGTTGTACTCGATAATATAATTCACAACATCCGTTCCCACAGATTCGGCCCGAAAAGCTGATATAAGCAACAGCCCAATTGAAATCAGAGAATATCCGATATGGTGCGGCTTTTTCTTAAATAGAAGTACAAGCAAAACAGCTTCTATGCATATGTATATCGTCACAAATTTTACGTTGCTCCTTCAGATAGATTTATTTTCGTAATTGCATGTATATTTTCATTGCGGACGACGTAATACGAAGCCCCAGTATGGCTGATGTTTTGCGTACAAAAAGTGTTTTCTGTGATTTTCCATATTCTAATACCCATTTATATTCTTTGAGAAATGGATATGAAGCTTTCTTTTCCAACGGTGTCAAACAACTATACTGCCAAACCATAATCGAATATTCATATGCAGCAAAACTCATGGCGTAGCTTTCCAATGTCCCAATTGCTTTTTTATGCAAAGTCAACTTTTCTGCAGACTCTGTCACAAATTTTCCTACGCCATCAAAAGACTTTTTCGTGATCTTATTTGTAATAGAATTGCTTCGTCCCTGACGATAATAATAAAAGTCGATGGGCAATGAATCAAATTGCTCTGCTTTTAGAATGCAGTCTCGCATAAATCCGAGATCTTCGCTGATTCTTCTATCTTTTGGAAAGTCTAGTTTATTCTGTGTGAGGAAGGCTCTTCTGAAAAGTTTTCCACATGCGCTTCCAGGATATTTGTTCATTTCAGAAAGATACTTTACTGCATTCAGCTTTCCTTTGCATAGCATTTCATGTGGTATTGGCACATCCAAAAGTTCTTTTCTCCCATTTGGGAAGAGCTTCCATGCATTTATAAAACAAATATCCGAACTGGATCCTTCGATCCATGACAATATCTTCTGAATGCTGTTATTTCCAATAAAGTCATCTGAATCGACAAATGTTATATATCGACCTGTTGCAAACCGCAGCCCTGTATTTCTTGCAGCAGAAAGTCCGCCGTTCTCCTGATGAACAACAATAAGCTCTTTGGATTGTGCCGCAAATTTATCGCATAGCTTTCCAGAGTTATCTGTCGATCCGTCATCAACAAGAATCACTTCAACCTCAGGTGTCCATTGATCTAGAATACTTTTTACGCATTGCTCCAAATAAGCCTCGACATTGTATACTGGGATGATAATGCTTAGAGCTTTTTTCTTCATACCGCACTCTTTTCTAACACAGCCGTATAGACTTTCCTCATACATTCGCTGACATTCTTCACATCAAACTGCTCCAGCGCTTTTTTATTCTGGGCGCACTCCTGGTCAACCTGTACTCCATTTACAGCATCCTGCATCAACTGGCACAATGTACATTCATCCGATGCCTCAAACAGATACCGGCTGTCTGGTAGCAGGTCTACATTTCCACGGATGCGGCTTGCAATGCAGGGTAGGCCAGCGACCATTGCTTCCATCAAAGCCACTGGCAGTCCTTCCTGTTTGGATGGAAATACAAAAGCATCCGCACACTTCAGCAATTCATATATGTCATTCCGGAAGCCAAGCAAATGCGCTCTGTCCGATATCCCAAGCTCTTTAATCAAGGCAGTTAAGTGCTCCTTTTCTCTGCCGCTACCACAAATTAAAAGCTGTACCCCAGAAATGTTTGATTTTGCAAAAGCTCTGATCAAGAGCTCATGACCTTTCCGTGGAATCAATTCTCCCACAGTGAGGAACGCAAACGCATCTTCCGGGATGCCCAGTTCTTTTCGCTTTGCAACCCGGTCTACCTGTACAGATGCGATTTTCTGTACGTCTACGCCAATTCCGGGAACATAATACGCTTTGCCACGCAGGGGAAATTTCTGTGCGGCGGCGTAATCCTCCTGATTGATGGTGATCTGGGCATCGGTATAGCGGGCCAAAAAAGTCTCGGCGGTCTGGTAGATCACCCGGTTTTTCAGAGGGCATCCCTTATAAAAATGGAAGCCATGGGCGGTATAGAGCACTGGTGCCGTGTGGGTTGTATTGGCAGCCAGACGAGCCAGTGCACCTGCCATCGGAGTATGACAGTGAACTCCGGCAAACATCTCTGTCTGCATCAGATGCTTTAGTTGTTTGTATGCCTTGATATTTGCTGAAATGTTGTAAGGAGAACGGACAAAATCCACCTGGTGCAGAATGACACCATGTTCACGGATTACCTGAACTGCATCCGCATACATATCTTCATGCTTAAAATTCGTTGCATAATGGACCTCATATCCCATGCCCTGCAGCAGCTTCACATCGTTCAACTCAAACTGCACCAGAAACCGGCTATAATGGGCTACAATTAAAATTTTTTTCATTTGTTTGTATCCCCCATCGCCGTAGTCTGACCCTCTGCCACACCTTCCGTGCTTTCCGGCATAAACAAGATCTTGACGGTTGCCAGCATAATTTTTAGATCCTCAATCAAGCTGGGATGGGCGATGTACATCAGATCCATCTGCAGTTTATCGTAAGGAGTCGTATTGTACTTGCCGTACACCTGCGCATAACCGGTCAAGCCAGCCTTGGCCTGAAGCCGCAGTGCAAACTCGGGCATCTCTTCACAGTACTGGGCAGCAATCTCAGGCCGCTCCGGACGGGGACCGACGATGGACAAGTCACCCTTTAGAATATTCAGAAGCTGGGGGAGTTCATCCAAACGGCAGGCACGAATAATATGGCCGACCTCCGTGATACGGTCGTCTTTGTCACCAGTGGAAAGACGCGCAACACCATCTTTTTCGGCATCCACACGCATCGAACGGAATTTCAGAATTTCAAACTGCTTGCCGTCTTTGGTCAGGCGAACCTGCTTGTAAAAAGCAGGACCACCATCGGATTTGACTGCAATAGCCGTAATCAGAAACACCGGACTCAGGATAACCAGTGCCACCAGCGAGATCACAATATCCATGGCACGCTTGACAAACAAGAACTCCGGGCTTGCCATGTAGCGGCCCACACGCAGCATGGGCAGATGGAACATATGCATCGGCTGGGCACCGCTCATAATCACATCGCCCACACGAGGGATCACGAACACATTGATACCCTGTCCCACACAGTATTTCAGGATGATATTGCGCTCATGGCTGTGGACACCGCTAATGAACACGCTCTGCATTCCATCCAGCAGGCTCATGTCGTTCAGGCATTCCTCAACGTTCAAGGTCATCTTGACATCGTATTTTTTTGAAAGACCATACTCATTGATGAGCTTTTCCAATCCATGACGAACATCATAAACGACTGCAGTCGGCTGGGCCTGGAATGTATTAAAGTACCATCGATGCGCCAACTTCGCCCAGATTGAGGCCATCAGGATCTGTCCGGCAATCGCTGCGATGCCCGGCAGAAGATTGCAGAGCCGCCGGGCCATCAGGCAGATGACAATGTACAGAATGCCATCGGTTGCCATGGCTGCCAGTACCTGCCCGTAGATCAACTCTGAAATGCGCTGCAAAGACATCCAGAACGCATCGTAAACTTTACCCAACAGAAAGAACAACACCGCAAACAGACCGATCATGGTCCAGTTGCCCCTCCAGCCAAACTTTGCATAGACCTGATACGAATAATACAGCTCCCAACAAAGTGCAAACGGAATCGTGATCATTACCAAATCGATGATTTTTACGATCTTCAACATCACATCATGCTGAAATTTTGACATAATACCCCAATAACTCCTTTAGCTTTTTTCATTTTTCACAACTTCTTTGACCCACTTTGAAGTAACTACTCCGGGTCAAACGACCGACTACACCAACCGATACCTTCTCCCGTTTTATGGTCGGCTGAGACATTCAGATTTTCGCTTTTCCTCTTAGGCTCTTGTGCCAACTTCAGCCGGTCACTGGTGTCCGTTTTATAGTCCGCAAACGCCTTGTCCGTATTCGGGTCATTGGAGTAGGCTTCGTACACCACATCTGGGTTGACCCCTGCAAACCACTCCAGCACATGGGACACCATCTCGTCCATGTGTTCCTTGCCGGCGCAGAACACGATGTACTTGCCGGATTTGTTTGTGATATGATGTTCAAATACCTTATCTAATCCATCTGTTTGTTCCAAGGCACGGCGCAGGGCATCCAGATACTTTTGATTCGCATCCTGAATGCCGGGAGAGCGTAAATTGTCCACCCGCGTCTGGTAGCGAGCCAAGTCTTTCTGGTACTGATAGACGGTGGTCACATAGTTCGGAGCAAGCAAAATACCCCTGACGACTGCTTCGTCAAGGTTCATCTCACTTGCAATATGTCCATCGAAATGCTCTTCAAACATATCACGGTCATTATCCAGATATCGGACGTTTGTTGTTGTCAGTCCTAGAAGTTTTGCGTCAGAGCATAACTTTAATAAAGCCACCTTGTTCACCCCTTTCCGCAATTCAGGGGGTATCCTTCACATAGAAAATGGAGGATACCGTTCCTTTGACATCATTGTCTATAATCTCATCTTATTTTATCATGGTTATATCTGGGATTCAATAGAAATCATCATAATGTATCACATTTGACCCTGAAAAAACATCGCGAAGGCCGGATTGTTTTTGTGTCATGCCCAGTTCTGTATAATAATTCCAGCTGTAAACGAAGATTGAGAAAATAAGGGGTCAGATGAGGGTCTAAACGGCAGGAGGAAACAGCGATGGCGCGACGGGGAGAAAACATTCGCAAGCGTAAGGACGGTCGGTGGGAAGGCAGGTACATCAAGGCGCGCACACCGGAGGGGAAGATCCAGTGGGGTTACGTTTACGGAACGGCCTATGTGGAGGTCAAACGGGTGCTGATTCAAAGGAAAGCCGAGGCGGGCTTTTACAACCTGAATCGAACTGACCTGACCTTTGAAGCACTGGCCGAGGTATGGCTGCATTCCTGCGGAACAGTATAAAAGAATCCACCTATGCGCATTATTCGTACACACTGCACAAATATCTTCTT
>OLOZ01000980.1_pt1 | contig 21734 bp, 24 predicted proteins | sample 1673021 | NCBI WGS metagenome assembly OLOZ01 (sample SAMEA3136747, study PRJEB25190) | human gut metagenome | biome: human gut; feature: human-associated habitat; material: faeces | place: Austria | collected 2013 | reverse complement strand
CCAAGCACAGCCTAATCGCTTTGGCCAGCACGGCATCCGCCTCGCCACGCATAACGCCAAAGCACACCATGGCAATTCCGACGATCAACAAAGCGACCTGTACCACGGGTTTTACCGCTTTGAACAACCTGACCACTCCTTTCGTGACGCGACCATTGGACCATATCGACCATAAAATCCGTGTTAAGCGCGATTTGGAATGTACAGGGAGACTGTTATGCGTATTTTGATCGTCGAGGACGAGTGGGCGCTGTGCGACGCAATCGCACGCAGTTTACGAAACCCGGCATACAGCGTCGACTGCTGCCACGATGGACAGGAGGCGCTCGACCTGCTGGGCGTCGAAGTCTGTGACCTCGTGGTACTCGACCTCAATCTCCCCCGCATCGACGGCATGACCGTACTCAGGGAACTTAGGAAAACCGACTGCGAGACCAAGGTACTGATTCTGTCCGCACGTGGCGAAGTATCCGATAAAGTCGCTGGACTCGATGCCGGCGTCAACGATTACCTCACCAAGCCGTTTCATCTGGACGAGCTTGCGGCAAGGATTCGCAGCCTTACCCTCAGACGCTTTGCACAAAGCGACATAGTTTTAACCTGCGGAAAGCTCCGCTTTGACACCAAGGCGCGCGTCGCCTCCACCGGCAGTGAGACCTTGTCGCTCACGCGCAAGGAAACGGGAATCCTGGAATACCTCATGCTCAACCAGGGACGCCCAGTGAGCCAGGAAGAGCTTATCGAGCATGTATGGGACAGTAGCGTCAACAGCTTTAGCAACGCAACCCGGGTTCACATCTCGTCACTCCGCAAAAAGCTACGCAGCGCTTTGGGATATGACCCAATTCGCAATCGGATTGGAGAGGGCTACGTTATGGAGGATAGCGAATGAAAAGGCTTTCGCTGCAATGGCGCATAACGATTATGGCGGCACTGCTCACGTGTGCAGCGTGCGTGCTAACGAACTGCCTGGTCGGCTATACGGGCATGCACTATATGGATGCCATCGGCAGTGACATCTCGGCCCTTAACGCAACCGGCGAAGATTCGCCCCAGGCGTTCGACCCAACGAAAGCGACCCTCGATGACGAGGTCACGATCGTCGTAAACGATGCGCAGGAGTCTTTTGGCATGACAGCTTGGTGCATCACGGCTGGAGTCACGCTGCTCGGCGGCGTGCTGGCATACTTTGTGAGCGGCCGCGCGCTCAAGCCGCTACGGGCTTTTGCCGCCCAGGTAGAGCGCGTGCAGCCCGACAACCTAAGCGAAATCAGACTCAGTGAAGATGTGCCCACCGAGCTACAACGATGCAGCGCCTCTTTCAACGACATGATCGCCCGTCTTGGCGAAGGGTTCTCTGCGCAGCAACAGTTTGCCGGCAACGCCGCACACGAACTACGAACCCCGCTCGCCCTTATGCAAGCACAAATTGAACTATTCGTCTCTGAGCACTCCAATTTGCAACCCGAAACAGCCGAGCTGTTCGGCCTGCTACAAGAACAAACCGAACGGATGTCGCGAATGACCAAGGTATTGCTCGAGATGAGTGAGCTCCGCGGCGTCCCTTGCGAGGACGATGTTGAGCTTGGCCCCTTGTCCGAAGAGGTCCTCACCGACCTTGCGCCACTTGCCGAAAATAAGAGCATAGCCCTCAATTGCGCCGGAGACGCCTTAGTAATCGGAAGTGATACGCTCCTCTATCGGCTGGTGTTTAATCTGGTCGAAAACGCCATCCGTTACAGTCGCCCCGTCTCGACTGTCAACGTCTCTATCTGCGATACCGATAGCCACGTGTTCCTGCGGGTCAAGGACCAGGGTCCTGGAATACCCAAGCAGTATCGAGAGAGCATCTTCCAACCATTCTTTCGCCTGGATAAATCCCACAGCAGGGCATACGGCGGCGCAGGACTCGGGCTAGCGCTTGTCTGGGAGATTGCGGCGCTTCACGGTGGCGCTGTAGAGGTCGAAGCAACTTCCGAGAACGGGACCACCATGCTCGTAAGCCTTCCAAAACGATCCGCAGCGTTAACCGAACAGTAAAACGAAAGGGAGTCCCGCACACGTTTGCGCAGGACCCCCTTTGTCAATGCAATTCGCCTAAAAGAGTAGAAGCTTACTCCCACTCGACCGTGCCGACGAGCTTGGGCGTCAGGTCATAGCACACGCGGCAGATGCCGGGGACCTCGGCGGTGGCGCGGGCGGTGATACGCTTGAGCAGTGGCCTTGTACGGTGGAATCAAGTGGCAGCGCTGGACAACAGCCCCGGCCATCGTCCCTCGGGCGACAGACCGGGCACGGCCCCACACGTGACCTCGAAATGAGTGGCGGTTTTTCGAACATTTTTCAACGGATGGCGGTTTTTGAATCTTTTAGAAAGCAGAATCAATCGAATGATGCACGTTTATCCGCCACTCATTCATACATGAGCGATTTTCCGCCACTCGTTTGGACACGAATCGACGTAACGACTCCAGCGTCTCGTCTTTCTTAAACAAAGGGCGCACGAAGGAGACTCGACCCCACTCGCACGCCCCACTCGCATGCATCGCTAGGCAAGCTTGCGGGCAAGGGCGCGAACCTCGTCGAGCTTGGGCGAGGTTGCCATGCTGTCGCGCTCGGTCATGCCGCTGATGGTAACGATGCCCTGGTCTTCCCACTCGCAATACGCGCACGTAGCCTTGTACTGCGCGATTGCCGCATCGTAGACGCCATCGCTGTGGCTATCGAGCAAAAGCGCCACCTTGCGGAAGGGAAAGCCAATTCCGCCAAAGGCATACAAGCGATCGATGGCGGCCTTCTCCTGCGCAGTGATATCGAACCAATAGATGGGCGAAGCAAAGACCGCCATGTCGGCGCTCTTGAGGGTCTCAATCACATCGCCCATTTCGTCCTTCTGCGCGCAAACGCCCTCATGGCTAAAACAGTACTTACAGCCCAAGCAGCCGGCGATTCTCTTACGCGCCACGGGAACGACATCGACAGCGTGACCCTGCTCACGCGCGGCCTGGGCAAACGCCTCGACCATGATGTCGGTATTGGCTCCCTTACGCGGGCTGCCGCTTAAAACGACGATATTCATTCTGTTTTCTCCTCTCTGAGCGCCGCAGGCGTACGGCACATGGGCTTGTTTGTTCTACCCAAAAAAGAGAAATGCGAGCGAGATGGAATACAAGCACAAGTTGCAGCGCGCCCGGGAGAAGCTACGGCTCGTCCGGGAGAAGCCACAGCGTGCCCGGGAAAAGCGACGGCTCGCCCAGAAGAAACTATGGTTCGTCCGGGCGGAGCCGCAGTGTTCGCCCCGAATGGCGCCGAATGAGTGGCGGTTTTCGTGCATTTCTCAACGACTGGCGGGTTTTAATGCGTTTCGAAGGCCAAATCGAGTAAATAACGCACGTTTCTCCGCCATTCATTTCAAAATGAGTGATTTACCGCCACTCGTCACCTGCATCCAAACCGACGCCCGCCCACGATAGACCCAGGCCGTCCTTCCCGTACAATGAGCAAAAGCCAGGAGAAGAAGGGCGCACCATGGATCGATACCTGCGGGAAACACCGATGCTCGATTACGGCAGCGCCTCCATTCAGGCGCTGATTCACAAACACGGTTGGAACGAGCTTCCCGAAACAGAGCGGGTACGGGCTATCTACAACTACGTACGCGACGAGGTACTGTTTGGCTACAACATCGACGACAGCATCCCCGCATCACGTGTCCTCGCTGACGGCTTTGGCCAATGCAATACCAAGGGGACGCTTTTCATGGCACTGCTGCGTCCCTGCGGCATCCCCTGCCGAGTCCACGGCTTTATGATCGACAAAAAGCTGCAAAAGGGCGCCATGACCGGCATCGTCTATCGCAACGCACCGCAAGAAATCCTTCACAGCTGGGTCGAAGTCCTTCTTGACGGGCATTGGCACGAGCTGGAGGGCTTTATCCTCGATAAGGGCTATCTGGGAAGCCTACAAGCAGCCCACCCGGAATGTGCCGGCGCGTTTTGCGGCTACGGCGTCGCCGTCAAGGACTTCAGGCATCCGCCGATTGACTTCGACTGTAACGACACCTATATCCAAAGCGAAGGCATCACCCGTGACCTTGGAATCTACGACTGCCCTGACGAGCTGCTACAAGAGCATGGCCAAGCCATGTCTGCAATAAAGGCGTTCGCCTACCGATATCTTGGCAGGCATCTCATGAATCGAAACGTGAAGAAGATTCGCAACAGAATGTAGACGGAACCCCATGGGCTGCCACAACTTTCCGAGCGATTTCAAGCTGGCCACAGGCAGCTCGTAATTAACGGGCACGGACCCATCATCTCGCAGAGGAGCCGCACATGTATCACCCGGTAATCAATCTTGCCAGCGCAAAATCAGCCTGGCGCGGCCTTGGCATCTACCGCGCGGGCAAGGTTCTCACTTGCGAAAAAGCCGAGGGGAACTGGTTTGAAGGAACTGTGCAGGGCTCGGCTGAGCAGCCGTACCACGTCAGACTGTCCTTGGACCATCCGCGCAGCTCCACGTGCGACTGCCCGCACGCGAAGAACCGAGCAGTCATCTGCAAGCACAAGGTCGCGCTTTTCTTCAAAGCCGTTCCCAATGCCGAGAGGGACTTTCTTCGAGAGGTCGAACTGGAAGAGTTTCTCTACAACGCAGCCTTAAAACGCGAGGCAGAAGAGCGACATCGCGAGATCGTCTCGTACGTTTCGAAGCTAACGAAAGCACAACTCCAGCAGGAACTCATCAACGCGCTCGAGGAATTAGATTCGCGCGACCAGTACAGCCGTTGGTAATGCCCTCGTACCCTCGTGTTGATTCTGTTAGCACGCAGCACAGGCGTGCTAGAGTGGCTATTGCGTGTAGCGCGAAGCTGCCGCGGCAGATGTCCAACGGCGTCACTCCCCCGCGGCAAATACAGTGTAGTAAGCAAAACGTGCGGTTGCCCCTCGGGGTGACCGCACGCTTTTGTTTGTTAGGGGTATGCCGCGCGAACCCCCACAAGAAAGGAGAAATTCATGCCAAAGAACAAAGTGCAAGGCGTGATCTTTGGAATCCTCATGTCCATCACGATGGCCTATGGAATGGAGGTCTACAACGTGGCCTGGAAACTGGGCATCCCCACCATGGCAGGCGGCTTTTCCAACATGACCAACGATGTCTTCGCCGATGCCTTTATAGAAGCATCGTACATGTGGATCTTTGTCTTCCTGTTCTCAAATCTGTGGGGTACGCGCGGGGGCGCATCCCTGGCCAAACGCCTCATCGACCCTGAGCGCGACAGCGCCTTTGTCCAGAGAACCATCCGCTCCTGTTGCACCGTTCTTATCATGTGCCCTACGATGAGCCTTGTTGCGAGCATCCTGTTCAACATCGTTCTTGCAGGTATGCCCGTAAGCCAACTCCCAGGTATCTGGGCAGGCACGCTTATCAAGAACTTTCCCATGGCGCTGTTATGGAACCTCTTCGCGGCGTCTCCTGTCACGCGTCTTGTCTTTGGAGCGCTTTTCTCACACGTGGGAGAAGCAAGAATCGCAAAAGGAACCGAAGCATAAAAGACGCATACCAAACCGGCTCTGTCTTCGATATACTTCAACACGTCAATGAGCTGCTCCGTGCGTAAGTCCAATTGATGGCTTCGCCGTTCAGCTGTGACATTTTTCGCATCACGCGCATTCAATCCCTGCTGGACGGTCCTATCAAACCCGTCTAGGAGGGATTATTTATGTCAACAGAACAAGCTGCGCACGCTGGCAAACCTGCCGCCAAACTTTGGACGCGCGACCTGGTGCTCATCATCCTGGTAAATCTCTGCGTTTTCACCAACCACATCATGAGCCTCTCCACCTTCCCGTTCTATATCCAAAGCCTGGGTGGCAGCGAGGCGGTCGCAGGCATCTGCGCGGCAGCCTTTGCCTTTGTAGCCGTAATCATCAGGCCGTTTGTAGGCTGGTGGCTCGATAACGGTGTTCGTAAAGTGGCGCTCGTGGTAGGCCTGCTCCTCTTGGGCGCCGCGCCGCTGGGCTATGTGTTCGTGCCGGTCCTTTCGATGAGTATCGCCTTCCGCATGCTTCACGGCATCGGACTGTCCTTCTCCAACTCGACCACGGCAACCGTTGCCTCCGATGTGATTTGCCGCCCCCGTTTTGCAGAGGGCATGGGCTATTTTGGCATGGCGACCGCCCTGGCTTCGGCGATCGCACCGGCACTGGGCCTTAGCCTCATGGAAGGCTTTGGATTTGGCACGTTGTATGCTGTTGCCGCTGGCATTGCGGGCCTTGGGCTTGTTCTTTTTGCCTTTGTGCGCACGCGAAAGGTGAATGTCCCCAAGAAAAGCTCGACTTGCGCACGATCATCAACCGCGATTCCCTGCCCGCCACGGCAACCATGCTCGTCTTTATGCTGACCTTTGGCGCCCTGGAGAACTTCGTCGCTATTTTTGCAGCCGAGAATTCGCTGCCCTCGGGATCGATCTACTTCATCGTGATGTCGGTGATGCTCCTCGTGGTGCGCATCACGCTGGGCAAGCTGGTCGACCAGCGCGGGGAGGCCATCTTCGTCTATACCTGCAACGCTGCGATGCTCGTAGCCTTTTTGCTTTTGGCCCTCGTCCCCAACACGGCAACGTACATCCTCTCCGCAGCGCTTGCCGGCTACGCCTTTGGCGGCCTTGAGCCTTCGCTGCAGTCGATGGCGGTTCACACCTCAACCGACGAAACGCGCGGCTCGGCCAATTCGACATTTTTATGCGGTTACGACATCGGCTACGGCCTGGGCGGCGGCCTCGCAGGCTCGCTGATTACCGCCATGGGTTATTCAAGCATGTGGATGATTGTCTCGCTGGCCTGCGTGGTGAGCGTGCTCATCTACGTGGTGTGGGCGCGTCATTCCGACACGTCGTTTAGCAAGAATCTCGCCAGGCGCTAGCCGAACATCAGCACAATCGATGCGATGAACGCCGTCGCATGGCAAGCTTCAATGCCCGTCATGCGACGGCTTTTAGTAAATAAAGACAGTATGAGAATTGCGCCAGTCTTCGTGTCGCTCACGACTGTGCCGGTAGGCGCGCGAGCGCTCGAATCCGCAGCGAGTCCGCCGCCGTAGCTGGCTGCCTTGTTGCCGGTAATGGTGCTCCCCTTGATGTTCATGGCGGTTTAGTACCCATACGACATGACACCACCGCCACGGAAGCAACATTGTCGCTGATCTCGGTGCCGCAAATCTCGACGGGCCTTGAGCATCACCGCGAACACGCCGCCACCCAAAGCGGAGTGGCGGTTTTTCGCGCATTCCCCAACGGCCGGCGGTTTTTGAAACGTTTTAGGAGCAAAATCTAATAGATAGTGCACGTTTTTCCGCCAGTCATTTCAAAATGAGTGATTTGCCGCCACTCATTCCGGCGCTCATCCCGTCACTCGTTCCAAAATGAACGATTTACCGCCACTCGTTTGGACCCGACTTGGACTCGAGGCCCCCTACGGGGCTTAACTCGGCAGCAAAATGCGCGTTTTGCCGTCAGTCATCTCAAGGTGCACATTTCGCCGCCACTCGTTCCGCCACCCATTTCAAATCCGCCTGCGCACCCAGCACACCTTTACCGAACCATTACGTCTCGTCCCCCAGCATCGCCCTTCCGTAGCCTATAATCATAGTGCACAAGTGGAATATCATCATAGGGAACGGAGACACGATGCTAAAACACGGGATACTCGGCCTTCTCAATTACGGTGACATGACCGGCTACGAGATCCGAGAGATCTTCAACAAATCCCTGAACTTCTTCTGGCAAGCGCAGAGCAGCCAGATTTATCGCGAGCTGCGCACCCTGGAGAAAAACGGCTGGATAACGATCACCACCGTCGAGCAAAGCGAGAAACCCAACAAGAATGTCTGCTCCATTACGGAAGACGGCCGCACCGAGCTTCTAAGCTGGCTCTCCACGCAAAACCCCATCGGCGATACCCGCGTGCCCCTGCTAATGCAGGTGTTCTTCCTGGGCAACCGAAGCAAAGAGGAAAACATCGCCTACTTCGAAGGCATCGCAAGCGCATGCCGCCAGCAGCTGGCCTCCTTTTCCGACATCGACCAAAGCATCGACTACTTTGAGAGCGAGCTTGGCCTGCAAAATCACAGCCCGTACTGGAAAATGACCGCCGACTTTGGCAGAAGAAGCCTGCAAATGCACATCGACTGGGCCGAGCACTGCGCCGCTAAACTGAGGAGCGAACGATGAACATCCTGGCCATCAACGGCAGCCCCAAAGGCGAACGAAGCAATACCTGGCGCCTGACCAGCGCTTTTCTGCGAGGAATCACCGCCCGGGAAGAGAGTGCCTGCGGACAGACGCCAGCAGTCGAAACCCTACATGTTGCCAAACTCGACATCAAACCTTGTCTGGGCTGCTTTTCCTGCTGAAGCAAGACACCGGGAACATGTTGCCTGCACGACGACATGCAAGCAATCATTGAGAAAATCCTGTGGGTCGATGTCATTATCTGGAGTTTCCCCCTGTACTACTTCGGGCTTCCCGGCCCGCTGAAGAACCTCATCGACCGCCAGCTTCCCATGTCGCTTCCCTTTATGAGCGTCGAGGCGCAAAGCGGCGGACACCCGTCACGCTATGACTTGAGCGACAAGCGGACAGTTGTGATTTCGACCTGCGGATTCTATACCGCAAAGGGCAATTACAGCGGTGTGACCGATCTTTTCGATCGGCTTTGCGGCAAAGGCTGCTACACCGCGCTCTTCTGCGGGCAAGGCGAACTCTTCCGCGTGAAGGAGTTGGCAGAGCGTACGGACGAATACCTTTCACAAGTCGAAAAAGCAGGCGAGGAGTTCGCGGACGGGAACATCACTGGGGAGACCCGTGCCAAGCTCGATCAAAATCTGTTCCCGCGCGACGTCTTCGAAGCGATGGCAGACGCAAGCTGGGGCGTTAGCGAATCCGGCAAAAAGGAAGATCCAAACCTGGTATTCACCCGTCAGATGGCGGCCCTCTACCGCAGGGAAGCATGGCCCGGGCGCGACATCGTACTCGACATGCGCTACACCGATATCGACAAGACCTATCGCATCGTCCTTGGAAAGAACGGCAGTCACGTCGAGGAGGAACCTACCGGGGGCTTCACCACAAATTGCACCACTCAAATCAACACGCCCCTGAGCGTTTGGCGCTCGATTGCCGCCGGCGAAATTGCCGGCGACGAGGCGCTCATGAAACATATGTACTCGGTTGAAGGCAACTTTGACCTGATGATGCACTGGGACGAATACTTTGGGGCCGCAAGTGCCGGCGCGGACGGCGGCAACGCAAGCGCGAGAGCTAACGAGACAAGTACCACCAAGAGCAAGGACGAACCAAAAACTAACATGTTGCTGTTCTTGATTCCCTGGATCGTCTTTTGGGTTGCAGCTTCCATAGACAGCTTTTGGGGCAGCCTTCTCAGCATGGCGATATGCGTTCTTCTGCCAGTGCTGATGTACCGAACCAAGGCCACCCGATACGACCAAATTTCGAGCCTGGGAGTCGGCGCATGCTCCATCGCACTGCTGGCAGGAGCCTCCCCCATCCTCGTGATTCCGGCATCGTATTTCCTATTCGGGCTCATCTGGACCGTCTCCTGCTTCACGAACGTGCCGCTGACCGCTCATTACTCCAAAAACAGCTACAACGGAGATGCAGCGTTGCGAAACCCGATCTTCATGCGGACGAATCGCATCCTCACCGCCGCATGGGGAATCCTCTACCTGGTCACGTCCATCTGGACATATTTCATCATGCAGACGGATGCCGCTAGCTTTGTTGGCGCGATCAACTCGGTCCTCCCCGCGTTTATGGGCGTCTTTACCGCCTGGTTTCAAAAGTGGTACCCGCGGCACATCGCCCAAGGGTAGAGGCGCGCTCTAAACAAGGGCATGAATCAAGACCCGAAACGTCCCCACCTTATACGTGTACGGAGCCACCCATCACCCAAGCGTGAGCGCGTCTCCCGGAGCGATGTCGGAAGCCTCGGGACTCAGCACCAGCACGCCGTGCCACCCTTCGGTTAAGCCGCCCTTCTCGGGGATAAGATCCGAACTGTCGATTGTGCTAACGGTCGGCAGCGGCTTGCCAATAATTGCGTTGGGAAACATCCACCAGCGCAAGAACCCTGTGGGGTGGCACGGTTAATAAGCACCTTTGCCGGATAGCGCATGCCACCATGATGGACCGTCACGATATCGCCTGCCGCGAATGCGCCCAGGCGCACGTTGCCCGCGATTGCGATGGTGCCCTTAAGGCGCTTGATGTTGGGAAGCCCCGCGCAAAACGGCTTGAGTTTGGGCATCGGAGCGACCTCAAGCACCTCGAATACGTTCTTGGCACCGCCGAATCTCTTCGAGACCTCTTGCTTGTACGCATCGATACTCGCGAGCTCGTCCTTAATCTGGTCCGATCTGAGCTTGGCCAGAGGATCGCTCCGAAGTGCGCCGGTATAAGAGAAGGCAGTGCTGTTCACCGGATCGAGCGGATCGGCATAGAGGAAGTCGTTCCTGAGCATGGTGAGGATGGGCCTGCCGGCATCAGGCGCCTTTTCTAACGTAACGGGCTCGTCGTCGGTATAGTGCATCGGGTACTTGGGCCGCAGTCTGTAGGCGCACTCGGGGCAAAGGCAACCGTCCTGCAGCATGGCACCGCACGTGTCGGTAATCGGATTGAACGCCGTGTTTTTGATGACGCCTCCGCAGCCTGGGCAGATGATTTCCTTAGGGGCCTTTTCGTTTCCGACTGCCATGGTGGCTCCTTTCGATGCGGGAACGCTGGTAGTGACGCGGTGCGCTATGGAACAAGACGAGCCTGCCACAGGCAACGGCACAGCTCCCTACTTTGCATTCAGCGTAACGCGCATTCCGTGCAGGCGGAATTACCCCATGTCCCAAATTGGAGTCGGAAAGACACTGGCTACCTCATAAAAATCGCCTCCCATTTCTCGCCTTCGAACGAAGTGGAGGACTCTTGCGGTACGCCATCCAAGTAATTCGTGGAGACGCGGCAAGTGCAGCAAACAGCAGCCCAAGCTTTCTGATTCTTCCTTCCATAGGCTCGTCTTTATTGGCTAGGCACAGATGTTATCTCGACGCCTACGCAGCTCACTGAAACGCCCGGAGGGGTCGGGTCAAATTGAAAGGACTGACCCCGGAAAAGTTCCGGAACCAGTCCCTTGCAAGCTTAGTTTTTATTGAGCCGTCTAGGTTTGTGCCGCAGTTCGCACCCGCGCGGTACCGGCTTCTTGCGGCAAGCGAAATGAGAGCGCCTCGTTTTACCAGATGCGCTTTCTTTTGCGCGCGCAGATTACAGCTGCCAATGCAAGTGCGCCCGTTCCGGTCAGGGCAGTGCCAAACACTGTTGCCGCATGATCGCCCATCGGAGGAATAGCTCTATCGGCGTTCGCGTTGCCGTCGTTAGTTTGAGAGCCGCCCGCGCCAGGGGTGTTGTTGCCCGGGGCGTCCGTGCCGGGTTTGCCGGTATCGGAATTGCCCGGATTGTTCTTGGGCACCTTCTTGAACTGGGCTATGTAGACAACATCTTCTGTCGCGTCAGTGATTTCCTTGTGCCATGAATCGAACACGTAGTCGTACTTGTCGTCAGACGGTTTCGTAGGAATGGGTACCGTGATTTGGTCTGCTTTCGTGCCAATCTCATACCAGTCTTCGCTATAGATAGTGGTGCCGTCTTCATTCGCGAAGGTGATTTTCACCAAAGACGGTTTTGCGGCGGCAATCAGGTAAACCTTGCCATCGGAGCCGATGCTGGCGTAATTGGCGCGCTCGGTGCGCTGCTCTTTTGTCTGCGTTGTGTAGCGGGCATTTTCGTTATCAAGATACCAACCGTCAATCTTTTTGTTAGTCACGTCATCGGGTTTGCCAAGGTAAAGCTCGTTCACGTCTTTTGCGGCTGACAATTTTGCAATAGAGCCGTTCAGGTAGACGTCGGAAGCCGCCTTGCCTGCGCTGTTGTTACACAGTTTGGTGTCGGCGATGGTGGTGACCGCACCTTCGCCGGAATTCGATTCTGCGGCAAAGCCTCCGCCGTAATTTGACGCCTTGTTGTCGGTGATGGTGCATCCGTCGATGGTCAAACTGGTGAAGTTACCATACGATGCAACGCCGCCACCTATTGCGGCGCTGTTCTTTGTTATCGTGCAGTCGCGAATTTCTGCTGCGGCAGGTGATTTCATCATCACTGCAAGCACGCCGGCGCCATAGCCTTCGTCCTGATTCGCCGTGTTATTGGTTATGGTGGCATTCTTAAGGAACAGACCCGGCTTTTCGGCAGCGCCTACGCTCGGGGTGGGAGCGCACAGGCCGACTGCTGCGGCGTAGAAATACGCGGAAGCGAGCACGCCTGCGCCATCGTTTGCTTCGTTTCCGCTGATGGTGCCGCCAAGGATTTGCGCGAAGCTTTGAAGGTTGCCCCATCCGCCATTGACGATTTCTTCGATTGACGCAACAACAGCAACGCCGCCTCCCATTTCGTTGGCCTTGTTGTTCGAAATGGTTCCGCCCGTCATGACAAACGAAGATCCGCCGGAAACGTATACGCCGCCGCCGGCAGACACGATACTGCGGGGATCCATATACTCGCTATCCGAGGCTTTGAAGGGAGAAGTGGCGAAGCAGTTTTTTATTTCGCCGCCGTTCATGGTGAACGCGCTGCCGTAAATCACGGCAACGCCACCGCCGTAGCAGATGGAACCGCCGGTAATGCCGCAGTTATCAATAGTGCCGCCGTACATATGGAAGGTGCCGCCCTGTACGGTTACGCCGCCGCCAAAGTAGTTATTGCCTTTACGATCGGCAATGGTAACGCCGGGGTACATATTGCACGTGCCTTTGATATGCAACAGGCCAGGTACGTCGTTGCTCTGCTCGTTTCCACCGCTAATTTTTAGCGTGTCACTGCCATCTGCCGCGCTCAAGTTCAATTGAGCTCCCGACTATACGGAAATCGAGCTGTACTGACCAAGCGTCATGGTGTGTCCGTTGCCAACAATGCTCACAGGCTGCGAAGAGAAGAATGAGGCTCCTCCCGTTTGAATGTCGTCGGTGAGTTCAATAATGTACTCGCCACTGGTAGCAGCGTTTACAGTAGCTACCGCATTATCAAATTTGCTGCTGTTGTCCACTTTGATAGTGGTTGGAGTGGTTGGCGTTGCCGCGAAGGCCGATATCGGCATCGTCAATGCATAGAGCGCCAATGCTGCAACAAAGGTCAACACCCTGCGTTTTTTTGTTCACGGTATCTCGCTTTCAAAGTCTTTAGAATCTGAGCCGGGGCGTACATGTGCTTGCTCAGATTCGGTAAAAGGATACGATTGCGCAGCATCGTAATATAGGGCATATAAGGCCTTCTAAGGCAAATCCAAGCAAAAGACGCAATAGCAAATCAATATACGTTAAAATGTTGGAAATAGGCACGCAAAAGCAAGGGGAGGGTCGAATAAATAAGACAATTGTTGGAACCTGAGAAAACAGAAAGGAAGATGCGGAAGAAATGAAGATAAGCAATAAAAGCAAATTCATTTCGGTCCTGATAGGTGCTGCGATGTGCCCCATGGTGTTGCCAACCGCAGCATTCGCGGCCGGGGCTGGCGCAGCATCGGGGGTTTCGTCATCCCCGGCCGAGCTGACTCAGCCTGAAGGCACCGAATCTGCGATTGCGGAAGTAAACGGCAAGAGCTACCCCAGCCTCCAGGAGGCAATTAACGCTGCACCAAAAAACGCAACGGTGAAGCTGCTCGCCGACACGAAGGAAAACGTCACGATCTCTACCTACGGGGTCAAACTTGACCTGAACGGCCATACCCTTAACGGCAGCACGGGCGAACGTAAGCCAGCGCTGACGGTTACGAGCAGGATCTACGTCATGGACTCCAGCGCGGCCCAAACGGGCACCATCATGCGCGAGGATACCGCGGAGAATTCCGGCGTTTCTTCCCACTACGTCATCGACGTTCAAGGCGGCAATAGCGGCTGGCTGTTCTTCCAGAGCGGTAATGTCAAGAACGACAGCGGCGCCGGCGGAACGAAGGGCGCATCCCTTGTTCGCGTTGGCGACGACAGCAAGCCTGGCGTGCCGGGCCTGACCATTAGCGGTGGTACGCTCACACAGAACAACTTCATCGTCCTTAAGTGCGACCACGGCAATCTTTACGTTAAGGGCGGCGTAATCAATTCGAAAAACAGCTACGCTATCGAAAACTGGAAGAACGCCACCATCAAGGACAACGCGGTCATCAACGGCAACGTTTCGACATGGACCTACAACGGAAGCGGCTCTAGTCTCAAGATCAGCGGCGGCACCGTCAACGGTAACGTTGAGTCAGTGACTTACGACGGCGCCGAGGGTAAAGCAGCGAAGGTGGCAATCACCGGCGGCACCGTCAATGGCACGCTGAACACGGTTGACTACAGCACGGGTACCACTTCCAACGACCCCACAAAGGCGACGATCGAAGTCACGAGCGGTACGTTCAGCACTGATCCGTCCCGCTATCTGATCGAAGGCTCTACGGCTACTCAGAATGCCGATGGCACGTACGGCGTGGCAAAGGCATACCTTGCTCAGGTTGGCGAAACCAGCTATTACACCATGGATGAGGCATTCGATGCTCAAACCAAAACTGGCGAAGCCATCACCTTGCTGCGCGACTACACCACGGGCAGCACCTTCAACTCTGGAACCGTTGCTCGCGTGGTTGACCTGAACGGCCATACCTGGACGTGCACCGGAATCGACGCGAACTCCGCGGCGTTCAAGATCAATTACCCCAACGCATCACTTACGGTGAAAAACGGCAAGATTGTGAGCTCGCAGCTCATCGGCCTGATTCCGTCTGCCAAGGGTGGCACCGGCACCATCACGTACGACAACTCTACCCTTACGTTCGATGGCGTCGAGGCTTCTACCACCGCCACGAGCGGCATTGAGACCAACGGCAACAACACGAACGACACCGTTGTTCTGAAGGACAGCACGCTCAACGTTCCCAACGGCTACGGCATTTACTTCCCCAGCAGCGGAACGCTGACCATCGACAACTCCACGATCAACGCGAAGACGATGGGCGTGCAGGTGTGCTCGGGCAGCCTGAACGTCAACCCTGGTAGCACGATCACCGTGTCGGGCGATCCGGTTGCAAAGACCGAGAACGACGGCGCCATCCAGGACGGCGCGGCGATCTCCATCGTCAACCGTCCCGGCTACAAGGGCCTCGACAAGGTTGCCATCACCGGTGGCACCTTTACGGCTAAGGGCGACAACGCGGCGCTCAAGGCCTACAGCTGGGATTCCTCGACTAAACAGGAGTCGCCTTTTGATGATGCCGATAACAAGGTCACCGTTTCCGGCGGTGAATTTAACGGCAGTCTCAATCTTGGCAACATTAAAGTGAGCGGCGGCAAGTACACAGACAAAGAGGTTGCTCGGCACCTCAAGCACGGCTTTGCCGTGCTGTTCAGCGACGGCAAATATGTTGTCGGTAACGAGAAAGCCGTGAAGGGCGATGCAACCTATTCCGTAACCAATGCCGACGGAACAGTTGTTTACTTCACCGATGCTCAGAGCGCCAACAACTATGCCCAAGAATCGGGCGCTCAGGCTCCTAAGGTTTTGAAGGTTACCGTTACTTTCGATTCCAACCAGGGTACAGCAGTTGACTCTCAGCTTGTTGCCATCGGTGACAAAGTGGCGAAGCCGGCAGATCCTACCAGGGAAGGCTATATCTTCTCTGGATGGTTCACTGACCAGGATTGCGCCAAGGCTTACGACTTCGATGCTGCTGTAGACGGCACGCAGCCCGAGTTCACCCTGCATGCCGGCTGGAAGGCAGCGACTCAGCCCGGTACGGGCGAAAACGGGGGCAACGGCGGCGGCTCCTCTGCCAATGCGAACACAAACGCCAGCACCGTTAACAACAGCCACAACAAGGGTAAGAAGCCTGCAAAGGGCGGCTTGCCCAAGACCGGCGACAGCCTCACTCTTGTCGGTAGCGCATGTGCTTTGGTTGCCGCTATCGCTGCCTTGATTGCAGCATCGGTGCTTCGTCGTAAGAAGATGAACTAACGTATTAAGCTTGCTCATCTTCATTTGCCGCACGGTAGTACAGAAATAGGGCTGCTTGATGAAAGGGGTCGAGCCTGGAGATAGTCCAGACTCGACCCCTTCGCTTTGAAGCGATAATAGGACAGACGCAAACGCAGGTGACTTGCATGCAGTTTGCAAAACCGCAGGTCTTTAATGAGTAGTCTCAGGCGGCTTTCCCATGAGTCATGGAGCTGGCTGGGGCTTCGCTTGCGTCCAGATCGATTTGCGCGCGTTCGAGACTCCTACACGGGCGATGAGGAGCCTTCGGGAACGCATCCCTGATGGACAGAAGCAGCGCGAGTTCCCTCTCGAGCGTCGATTCAGAGCTGATGTCGCCTCTCACTTAAACTCCCCTTCTCGGTTTCGAAACTCAAGATCTTTTAAAGTTTCGAAACCGAGAAGGCAATATACACACGGATGCGTCGAGGGGCGAATCCCGGTCGCACCATGCCGGCAGCGATGTCGGGGCGCATTCGTGGAAAGTTATAAGCCAGGCAGCATCGTGAGAAACGGCCTCAAGCCCATCGGAAACCGAATGCGATGCGAACGCGTCTACCACTATGAAGGCGAGTACTGCATTATCACAGGCATCGGCACCAGCGGCTTTATCGTCTCAGCCTATCCTGCTGGTTCAACGAGGAGAAGGAAAAAGCCGACAAGACCCGCATGCTCGGGCTGCTGGACAAGCTCAACGCCCGCATCGCAGAGCTGAACGACGGCTCCTTCGTCGTGAACGACCAGGAAGCGCCGCGCGTCGAGGCGCTGTAGCCAGCGAGAAAGCCAATTTGGCACTCGCAACAGCCGCTTTGCATATCCGCTCGACCGGCTTTTGAGCTGCATGGGAGGCGATCCCGAAGGCGCTTTCGTCAATTATCGGCCTTCTTGGAATGCCTTCCTCAGGCGTTGATCCGCTGGAGACCCATACAGTACCGCAAACACGTCCACAGCCGACCTTTCTTCGTCGACAACGTAAAACACCGAGTACTTGCAAACATTCATGCGACGGACCCCGGCAGAGAGAAGTGGCTCGACCTCTACCTGCCGAAACCGGAAAGGCATCCTCGACAGCCTCATGGTTGCTGACTCCAGGTCCCCAAGGAGATTGAAGGCTGCTTAGGGCATGAACAGCTCGTCATGCACGTAACGAACCGCCTCCGACATCTGGTTCATCGTCGATGGGAAGACGCGCACCTCGTACTCACGCACCGGAGAGCTCTTCCCTCATCTGAGAGAACGCCACCGATGCCTCAGTCCCCTCGCCCCTCTCGACCTCCCGGAGACCATTCAGGAGTGCATCGCGGAGCTGCTCATCAGTCATGGAGCCAGCGTCGACTGACCTGGGGCCTCGGGCAGCGCGACCCTAAAGGGAATGCCGCCCGTGAGCGAAACCTGTCTCAGAAACACGTCGATGGCGGTCGACATCGACATACCCAGTTGAGCGAGGACCGACTCCGCGGACTGCTTGACATCAGGGTCGACGCGGAGGTTGAGCGTTGCTGTCTTCTGCATGGTAATCACCTCATGGTGATTACCATGCAATTGCATACACTTTGACAGTACATCCTATTCCCACTGCTTCACGCTCGTTTGCCGCGGCGTCATTCCAATTGATTCTAGTTTGGTCGTCCTGCTATATCACGAAGCACAAGCGCAGCTATCCACCGCTTGCTCAGAATCGCGTTAAAGATAAAACTGCGGGGTGAACCAGCCATCAAAGTGGTACGTATGGCCCTTCTCCAGCCAGCTTGAATCATTCAAATATGTCTCGAAATCAACGTCGTCGCAGAGATCCTCCGGCCATTCTCTCCACGCTCCAGCAAACGAATTGCCCTCATCGCCTTCATGTGGCTCGCCCCGATTTTCCATCCACTCTTCAACCACATCAAATGAAAGGTCTCGAATTAATCTCACAACAAGTTCTTCTGCAACGGAATGCGCGTACATCTCATAGCCGCTCTTTGCTCGCACAATATACTTGCTGAGCACCGTTCTCAAGTGAAAAAGGAAATCGTAGTCATAGCTCATGACAAATTGAGCCGGCAGTAACTCTATCAGCACGCTATAACCCATTTCGCCCAAATGGGCGCCTCGTGGCATCTTGGATAATGCTGCAAGGTCATCTTTCATGCAGTCGCCAAGAAAAGCACTTCCCAGTGCAAACGATACTGCTGCCTCTCTTCCATATGAAGTTGCGAGCCAGCTAGACCAGGCTTCATCGCTCTCATCTATTGAGTCAATCCATTGGTATTCCGAATCAGCACTGCCTTCAGATTCAACCCCGCATGCGCGATCCCGAAGCGATGGCCAAGCAAGAGCGCGGCAGACCCCTTTTACCTTATCTTGGCGGATTGCTGATCCCGCCTCATACCTCGACCACGTCTTCAAGCCAACCCCAGCACGCTTCGCAGCATCTTCGATACTCATACCCAACTGCTCCCGACGCCGACGAATCGCTTTTGCAAGGTTCTCAGAATTGGGATTTGTCTTTGGCGGCATACTGACTCCTTTCTGACGTGTCACTTTATACCAACTTAAGTACTTTCTTATTTGATTTCAAGAAGAGAATCCGCGAACGGGCCTTTAAGAACACTAAAGGCCCACCACACACCTACCCGCATCATCGTGTATTCGAAGTTCGAGGGATTGAACGCTATCCGGTTGCTGCCCGCAATGTCCTTAGAGCTGCTGAACTTCGTCACGCCGGAAATACTGCTCTTTGACAGCGCTCAATCCTCATCCACTAGCACGCACGAGGAAGTGAATCAGCGCGGGTGGCTTTCAAGCAGTTTGCAAAACTGCAGGTCGCGGGCCTTCATTGCCAGTAGGGGAAATGAGTAGTCTCAGGTTGCTTGCGCATGAGTTGGCGAGCAGGCTGGAGCTTCGTTGTTGGCGCGATCGCTTCGTGCGCATCCGATAGGCCTGTTTAACAAAAGGCCTATCGGATGCGACTGGCCGCCCATACGGCGACGGCGTTTCCCATGCGGGCACGAACGGCCCCGCGTGCCCTATCGAGCGATATCCCCGCATGACGCTCAGAACACCTGCTCGCCGAGCAGCCACCTCGCGAGGTCCAGCACGAGAACGCCCTCCCGGGTATAGGGCTCATGCCTCGTGCGAGCGATGAGAATTCGGAGGCTGTTGGCGCACGAGACAACCCAGCAGCCCATGCCGGAATCGAATAGAACGACGGGATGTCCCCACGCCCCGACATCGTGCTTCACCCTGAGATCGATGAGCATGAGAAAACCTCCCATTTCCCAGGCACCAAGAAATGGGAGGCAGTTCGCCTATTAATCGTCCAGTGGCTGCATGATCTCTAGGATGATCCCATCAGGATCGCGGAAATAGAAAGCACGGCTGCGGCCAAAGCCATCGTGGCGAAAATCGAACTCCTGTGGCGAAGAGAGGCACTCCACGCCCTGCTCCATCAGCTTTTGATACACCGCGTCGGCGTCGTCGGCGTAAAAGCAAAGCTCCGAGATGGAAGTGGTGAAGAGGTCGGCTGCTTTGTGGGCAACCTCGTCGCCGACGAACTGGATCAGCTCCACGGGCGGCATATTCAGCTGGTCCGACCCGTTCAGGTACGCGACACGAGCCCTGCAATTTCCCCGTTGGAACATCGCCTCGGTCTCTCCGCCTTCCATCAACAGCTCGCCCTCGTAGCGAAGCCCCAAGATGTCGCGGTAAAAAGCTACCGAACGATCCAAGTCGCTGACAGTCAACCCGACGTGATAAACCTGCCCAATCATTTCTTCCTCCTGCCTGGATTTTTAGCCCGATTCTACAAGGGGCAGAATGAACGGTCAAACCTCGTCGGCGTTACTTTGATGGAGGCTGCACCCTACCAGCTGGTTGCGACCATGCCGGAATCGATGCCCGCAGCATAGCGCACTTGGGCTGACATGCTGGATTGGCTCGTTGGCCGCAAGCACGAATCGAGCGGAGAGCCGGACAGAGGACCGCTGTTCACTTGCCGTATGATGGAAGAACAAATATTCAGCCATGAGAACGGAAGGTTCCGCAGATGGTGGTATGCGGACCTGCACGACGATCTCATCGTATTCTACGCGCCCTTCAGGGACTGAGAGAAGGGCGCGGCCCCGGTGAAAGCCTGGAAGCGATACAACCAGGTCTGGCGGAACGAGGAATGGCGCGCCCCTTGCTTGCATTCAAGATGGCATTCATCTCAGACGCGTCAACGCCACGACTTCAATTCTGACAAAGCGGATTGCTACGGCTGTCGCCATAGGAAACGGATTTGAAGCGAGGGGCGCTACGGCATAACGCTCGAAAAGAACTAAGAGCCCAAGGAAATCGACAAGGAGGACGCGCTCGCCGCCATTGACCGTTTCGCGGAATTACTGCAAGTGGTGAGCAGCGGCTCTAATCGCTGCAACCCGATTTGAGTTTCATGGGCCCCGAAACGGCCCCCTTTCGCACTCGGGGACAAAAACCGCGCGTCTACTCACTTGGGATAAATCCTTACTCCCATTCCTCCGAATACCGCCCCGTGCCTTGCCGTCTTGAGACACGGGGGAGTAAATCGCGAAATCGCAGGTGAAAGGGAGTAAATAGCCAAAGAAAAAGCCTCCGTTCCGACGCGGGAACAGAGGCTAGATCATCGTATTTACTCACCGCCGTCGCTGGTGGCTTTGCCGCGACTCTCGTACGAAACGAAACTCAGCAGCACACTGCAGCACTCAAAAATGCAGGTCAGAACCCTATCGGCCTACTCCCACTCTTTCATGCTCGTTTGTCGCCGCGACATTCCAGTTAACTCCAGTTGGGTCGTCGGTCTTGGCCGGCATGCTGCCGAATCCTGCCGCGTGTCTTCGCGTAGGCGTTTGAGACAAATCCTGGGACAAATCCGCAAACCATTTCGAAACCGCAAGCCCGCAGTTTCATTTTTGTCCCGGGGACAAAAACGGGTTGGTTTTGAGGCCCTAAAACGTCCGATATGAACGCCAAAACAGCCGACTATCCTCTTCGACACCCGTTTGGCAAAGTGAATCGTAGCCAGTGGCTTTAACGTCTTGCATTTCCGCAGGTCATGAGGAATGCACAAGAGCGATGACTGAAAGAATCGTCGCGGGTGGCTTTGTTTTCGCCCTTATGAGCCGGCTCTAAGCGCCTTAGGAACCGAGCGGGAAATCCGAGTTAGAGGATCCCAATCGTCGCCTTATTTCAGGCTGATTGCAACCGGCCGTTCCCCTTCCCGCGCCAATGGCGTGCAGACATCTTCGATATTCTCGCTCGTTATGGCGAAAATCACGTCTCCAGGGTTTGCCTTTTTCGATTTAGCGTATTGCTCTTCAGATCATCGTGGTGTGCTCGTAGCCGCGCTCCACGAGGAGCCGCTCGGCAACGTCGAGAATCTTCTCGACCGTCTCCTCCGGGTACTTATTGCGTGCCACGGGCACCTCCGTCCTTGTTATCGCGAAAAACATACCATGAGTGGCGTACGGGTCGAGAAGGGCTGGCGCCAAAAGAGCCCAACGGCCGTTACAGCTTCGTTAGAAACGCGCCCCACCATGGATGGTGAACCCGAAAGGTAAGGCGCGCGGGCACGGCGACTCGGCCCGCGCGCCCGGAAGAGAAAGGACGAACCCATGGG
>OLOZ01000967.1_pt1 | contig 22005 bp, 20 predicted proteins | sample 1673021 | NCBI WGS metagenome assembly OLOZ01 (sample SAMEA3136747, study PRJEB25190) | human gut metagenome | biome: human gut; feature: human-associated habitat; material: faeces | place: Austria | collected 2013 | reverse complement strand
GTAGCCCACGGGGTCGAGGTAATGGAGGCTGCGGTCTTCCAGCTCCTCCTTCACGTTCAGGATGCCCAAGCGGTTGGCGATGGGAGCGTAGACCTCCATGGTCTCGCGGGCCTTATCCCGGCGCTTCTGCTCCGGCCAAGCGTCGCCGGTGCGCATATTGTGCAGCCGGTCGCAGAGCTTGATGATCATGACCCGGACATCCCGGCTCATGGCCAGCAGCATCTTGCGCAGGTTCTCGGCCTGTAACTCCTCGATGTTGGAGAATTGGATCTTGGTCAGCTTGGTAACACCGTCCACCAGCAGGGCCACTTCCTCGCCGAAGGCGGCTTTCAGGTCGTCCAGCGTGGTGGGGGTATCCTCCACCACATCGTGCAGCAGAGCCGCCGCGATGCTCTCGGTATCCATGCCGAGGTCCAGCACCAAGCGGGCCACCGCAAGCGGATGGCAGATATAGGGCTCGCCGCTGCGGCGGCAGACGCCCTTGTGGGCCTCGTTGGCAAGGTCATATGCCTTTTCGATCATCTCCATGTTGTAGGCTTTGCCGCTGGCATGGATCGCCTCCACCAGTTTTTCCCACGTGATGATCTCCGGGCGCACCTCACTGGGCAGGGCAGCCTCCGGCGCGTCGGCGGGCAGAGCCGTGGCCGCTACCGTGGCCATTTCCGGCACGGGCTGGTGGAGATGGGTCTTTGCAGAATAGGAATCCTCCGGCTTGACCGGGTCCAGCATACTTTTTCCCTCTGGCATCTTATCGTTCCTCCAGACATTTCAAGATGGGCGCATCGGCAAGGTTCTTCTTGCCCTCGGCGGGCACCAGCTCCCAGAACTTTGCCCCGCTGCGCTCGCGGACCGCGATGAGCCCCACCTGTTCGAGGGCCGTGATCGCGACTAGAATTTTACCGGTGTTTTCCTCTCCCAGTTTTGCGAACAGGGGCTGCAGGTCCTCGGCGTGCCAGCGCCGGGCCTGTAATTCGCGATACACCGTGATGATATCGCTCCGTTCCGGGGCGATCCTTGCTTTTTGTTCTGCCGAAAGCGGGGTGCCGCGGCGCAGCGCTTGGACCAGCGCCGTCTGCTCGGCGGCAGCGTTGCCGAAACCCGCCGGGTGCAGCTCCAAGATGCGGCCCGAAAGCTGGGCCCCACGGAGCGATTCGTAGACCGAGAGGTTCACTGCCGCATCCACGACATCGCCCATGGTGTAGGGCAGCTGCTCCGGGGGCATCCCGAACCAGACCGCGTAGATGCTGGCGTTCCCCTGCCGCAGACGGAGGCGGCAGTGCTTGCCCTCGGAGACGGAGAAAATGCCGTCGATGACGGCCTTTTCCAGCACGAAGACCGGGGTCGGGTTCTCCGCCCCATAGGGGGCCAGCTGCTCCAGCCGGCGCACCGACTCCACCGTGATGCGGTCGAGGTGGATGGACAGGTCACATTCCAGCGGCGGCGTGAAGAGCACCGCGCATTCCCGCGCGGCCCACTCGTTCAGGCGGCGGCGCAGTTCGGGCAGATTTTCCTCCCGCACCGAAAGGCCCGCCGCCATGGCGTGCCCGCCGAAGCGGAGCAGGATATCCTCACAGGAGGCGATGCACTCGTGGAGGTTGAAGCCCTGCACGCTGCGGCCGCTGCCCTTGCCCTCGCCGTGTTCGTCCACGGACACCACGATGACGGGGCGGCCGGTCTTTTCCACCAAGCGCGAGGCCACGATGCCGATGACGCCGGGGTGCCAGTCCCGCCCCCAGATGAGGATGACCCGGTCTTCGAGGATGGCGGGCTCAGCGTCCAGCTGCTCCTGCGCCGCCTTGACGATCTCCTGCTCGGTCTCCTGCCGGGCGACATTGATCTCGTTCAGCTTATGTGCCAGCTCCGCGGCGCGTTCCTCGTCCTCACAGAGCACCAGCTGCAATGCCGTCACAGCGTTGTCCATCCGACCCGCCGCGTTGATGCGGGGGGCGATGGCATAGCTGACATTTTCGGCCGTGATAGGCTTGCCCTCAAGGCCGACTTCCTCCAGCAGGGCCGAGATGCCCGGCCGGTCGGTCTGCTGCAGCAATTTCAGGCCCGCCTTGACGAGGGTGCGGTTCTCGCCCGTCAGGGGCATCACATCCGCGACGGTGCCCACAGCGGCAAGGTCGCCGCAGTAATCCAGCATCTCCTCCGGCGGGCAGCCGTCCAGCGCCGCGCAGAGCTTGAAGGCTACCCCGGCACCGCACAAACCCTTGAAGGGGCTGTGGTCGTCGGCGCGGCGGGGGTCCACCACGGCCACCGCCTTGGGCAGGGCGTCGTGGGGCAGATGGTGGTCCGTCACGATCAGGTCCACGCCCAGCGAAGCCGCAAACTCGGCCTCTTCCAGCGCGGAGATGCCGTTGTCCACGGTCACGATGAGCTGGCAGCCCTTGTCGTGGATGGACTGGATGGCGTTTTTCGAAAGGCCGTAGCCGTCGCCCTCCCGGCTGGGCAGCATACATTTGACGCTGGCACCCATCCCCTTGAGGTGCTGGTAGAGCAAGGCGGTGGCGGTCACGCCGTCCACGTCGTAGTCGCCGTAAACAACGATGGTCTGTTCCTTGTCGATGGCTTCGAGGATGCGGGCACATGCTTTGTCCATGTCGGTCAGAAGCATGGGGTCGCTGAGTTCTTCCTCCCCCGCCAGCAGGGTCAGCGCCTCGGTGGGGTCGGTGATGCCGCGGGCGGCAAGGATGCCCGCCAGCAAGCCCACTTCCTTTTGCTGGGCGGCCAGCGTGGCGGCGTACTTCTGCTCGCTCCACGGTTCGTCGTCCATGGCGTTCATTTCCAGCTCTTCGGTGTTCTGCTCCGCGATGGCGGCGGTCAGGTCCTTGAGAGCGGCGCGGTCAAATTGTTTTAAGGTCCATGCCCGGTAGGTCATTGCAGTCCCTCCCCGGTCAGGCCGTCGTTGGCCAGCATTCCCTGCAATGCCGCGATCTCGCTGGAAACATCCAGCGCCACATCGGACAGCAGGTTGTCATAGAGGTTGCTGTACGCCTGATTCAGCGTGTGCAGGATGCCCGCGATATCCCGGCGGATGCTCTCGGCGTTGTCCCCCTTCTGGCCCTGCACATCGTTGTAGGTGTGGAGCAGCTTCAGGGTGGTAGGGATATAATATTCCGCGAACCGCCGCGCTTTCGGGAGGCTTTCCGGGTGGGTCTCCAGCCAGTCGCAGATGGCCTCGGTGGTCTTCTGCATATGGGCCAGCTCCTCTGCGCCCTGTGCGTCCTGCATGAGCTGCTGCTCCTGCTCCAGCACCTTGGCAAAGCGGCGGGCCGTTTCGAGGTTGAGGGGCGTTTCCGGCGCGGCCTCCTGCTCCGGCTGCGGGGCCGGGCGGGCACGCTCTGCGGCGAGGGCCTCCTGTGCCGCGCGGTAATCCTCGGCGGTCAGGTAGAGTGTATCCGTTTTGTCGTCCAGCCATGCGTTCAGCCAGCCTTTGCGGATGTATTTTTGCAGCCGCTTGTGCACTTTTTTCGGTTTCTGGTGGGTCAGGTCGGCCAGCATCGAAACAGACAGACCCTTATGGTAGTCCACGCTGTCGGCGTAGTCGGCAAACTGGCCCATCTGCCTGCCCGCCTTCATCCGGGCTGCACCACAGGCCGTCATCCAGCCAAAGCCCGCCGTGGCAAGGCCCAGCACGCCGCTGACGATGCCCAGCACGTTGTAGACGGTGTTCATAGCGTAGTCCGTGCCCGTCATCAGGACGCCGCCGCCCTCAGTAGCCGACACCACAACGTCGCCCAAAGCAGCCGGCGAAATAGTGCCCAGCCCAATGAGGCAGCCCAGCGTCCCCAGCCCAAAGATCACGGTGAACGTGATGCCCACCACCAGCAGGGCCACGCCGGCGTCGGAGCGCTTTTTGCCGTCGGCACGCAGAAGCTCCACCGGGGTCTGTTCGTTTTTCAGGCCAAAGATATGCTTTGCCGCATGGACCGCAGCCTTTCCTACGCCCCATGCCCGGTCACCGATCTCCATGCCCCGGCCCTCAAAGCCGTGGGCGAAGGCGTCCGACACGGTATCGCCGAAGGCACGCATCTGGTTTTCCAGCTCCTGCTGGACCTGTCGGCCCTCTGTTTCCCTCATTTTATCGTTTTCACGATCGTTCATCAAATTTTTCTCACCCTTCTGCCGGACGATACCGGCCGATGATCGCACGGGCGACCCGTAGGCCGTCCACGGCGGCGCTCATGATGCCGCCTGCATAACCCGCGCCTTCTCCGCAGGGATACAATCCCGCAAGCTGGGCAGATTCAAAATTTTCTTCCCGTTTCAGCCGCACGGGGCTGCTGGTGCGGGTCTCAAGGCCGGTGAGGACCGCTTCCGGGGCGGTGTAACCGGCAATTTTCCGTTCATACGCCCGCAGACCGGCCCGCAGGGTATCGGCCAGCTCGCCGGGCAGCAAGGCCCCCAAGTCCGCCGCGACCACGCCGCGGTCGTAGGTGGGCTCCACCCGGCCGATGGTCAGTTGACCCCGGCCCTCAAGGAAGCTCTGGACATTTTCCGCCGGGGCGGCGTATTCTCCGCCCGCCCGTCCGGCGGCGTAGGCCTTGGCTTCCAGCTCCCGCTGGAATGCGATGGCCCGGCGCGGGTCGGCCCCGAAATCCTCGGCCCCCACGCTGACCACCACCGCCGCGTTGGCGTTCCTGCCATTGCGGGCGTGATAGCTCATGCCGTTGGTCACGACCCGGCCCTTCTCGCTGGCCGACGCCACGACCTGACCGCCGGGGCACATGCAGAAGGTATAAACGCACCGTCCGCCCACATGCTGCGAGAGCTGGTATTCGCCCCGCGGCAGGGCCGGGTGGCCCGCCGCCTCGTGGTAAAGGCTTTTTTCGATCTCACCTTGCAGGTGCTCGGCTCGGAAACCGACACTGAAGGGCTTGCACTCCAGCACAAGGCCGCTGTCCATCAGCATCCCGAAGGTGTCCCGCGCCGAGTGCCCTACCGCGAAGACCAGTGCCTCGCAGGGGAAGCTGCCCTGCGTGGTCTGGATGCCGGTCAGCTTGCCGTCCCGCCGCTCAAAGCCGGTGAGGGCCGTGTTGAAGTGCACCTCGCCCCCCAGCGATTCGATCTCCCGGCGGATGGAGGTGATGACGCCCCTCAGCAGGTCGGTGCCGACGTGGGGCTTCTGCTTCCATGCGATCTCCGCCGGGGCACCGTGCTCCAAAAACACCTCGGTGACGAAGCCGCAGAGCGCGTCGCCGATGCGGGTGGTCAGCTTGCCGTCCGAAAAGGTGCCCGCGCCGCCCTCGCCAAACTGGATGTTGGCGTTTTCGTCCAACTCACCGCTGGCGGAGAAATGCTCCACCGCCTTCACCCGCTCGTCCAGCGCGGGGCCGCGCTCCAGCACGATGGGCCGGTAGCCCTGCCGGGCCAGCAGCAGCGCCGCGAACAGCCCCGCCGGGCCGAGGCCGCAGACAATGGGCCGGTGGGCCAAGGGCTCCGCGCCGTTCTCGACGGAAAAATCGGTCTTGCCGCGGATAGCAACGCAGGGCGAGGCCCCTGCAAATGCAGATTCCTCACCCTCGTCTTTGAGCGTTACAGCGACCGTATAAACCAGCTTCGGCTGCCCGTGGCGGGCATCCACCGACAGTTTCGACACGCCGAAGCGGCCGACTTTTGCGCGGGGGATGCGCGCCAGATGCAGCGCTTTTTCAAAGGCCTGCTCCTCCCCGGCGGAGAGGGGTAGACGGATATCACGAACTAAGATCATATCATTTGCTTTCTTTAGTTACTCTCGATCTTGCACTGGATGACATAGCTGCCCAGCGCGAAGATCTTGCCGTTGGAGGGCACATACAGCCGGCACGCGATGTTCTGCTGGCCGATGGCCACCGAGAAATCGTCGGCGTCAATCTCAATGACGACCTGTTCCGGCGTCAGCGTTTCCAGCGCACCGGCCGGGCCGCAGAGGGTCACGTTCATCAGCCGCTCGGTCTCCACCGTCAGGGTGTAGGTAGACGGCAGGTTCACCACCTGCACGCATTCGGAGGGCAGGTTCATCGTCTTCGTTTCCAGCTTGGAGGAGTCGAAGCTGACGGTGATGCTCGTAATGTTGTCCAGCAGACGGATATCGCTGGGCAGCTCGATGGGCATCTCGTACACCTTGTTCAGCGAGAAGGTAGACAGGTCGATGGTGCCCACCGACAGGGTGGAAAGCTTGTCGATCCGGGAAGCCGGACCCGCCACGTTCAGGGTCTGCTTGCTCAGCGAGTAGGTCAGCACAGAGGAGTCGAAGTCCCGCGGGGCGTTGACGAAGCTGACCTCCACGGGCAGCGTCGCCATCTTGTAGACCTGCAGCGTCACCTCCACGCTCTCCTCTTCCTTCGTGGTGTACTCAAACTTCACCTCGCTGCCGCTGTTGGTGTAAAACCGCAGGGCCGTATCCAGCGTGACGGATTCGGTCAGTTCGCCGTTGTGGGTAACTTCGGCGGTGCAGGTGGTGACCTTATCGATCTCGGTGCTGGGGCCGGAGAGGGTGACCGTCTCCTTCGAAAGCTCGGTGCCGTACAGGATATACCCGTCCGCGATGGTCAGGTAGTTGGTGGTCACGGTGATGGGGACGGTCTTTTCCTCCACCACGTCGAAAACGACATCCACGCTGTTGTCCCCGCCCTCGATGGAGACGGTGACGCCGTTCAGCAGCCCGTTGACCCCCCGCACTTGCAGATGCAGGGTCTTCGCGCCGCTGTCGCGGACGCTGGACCAATCCGGGTAAACCACGAAATCGGAGGCCGAGAGACTTCCGATGGTGTAGCCGTCGCCGGAAACTTTCAGGTTGACGTATTTTTCCGGGGCGCTGACGATGCTGAGGCCCCGCGAAGTATAGGCGGCGGAATCGTAAGTGAAATCCACCGGCACATTGGCGATGGTCTTGGTGGTGCCGGGCTGCACCACGATGGTGACGACCATCCATGCCACGATGGCACCCACGATGGCCAGCAGAAGGCGGATGCGGCGGTCATCCAACAGACTCTTGGTGTGCTGGATGGCGGGCTTTGTGCCGTTCGTGTTCAGCTCCTTGCTCATGGCTGCTCCTCCTCTTTCTGGTTGACCCAGCTCAGCAGACGCTGGACACGGCCCTTCCAGCTGTTGTCCGTCTTCTCGCTGGCGGTCTCCTTGGGGATCATCTCATCCACGAGCCGGGTGTACAGGGTCTGGCGGTCAAAGTGGCGGATGAGGACGCCGTTCTTCGCCATGGAGATGATGCCCGTCTCCTCGCTGACGACGATGGCGATGGCGTCGGAGTTTTCGGCAATGCCGAGGCACGCGCGGTGGCGGGTGCCCATATCCTTGCCGAGGTCAAGGTTATTGGAAAGCGGCAGCACGCAGCCCGCCGCCTTGATGCGGCCATTCTCGATGATGGCAGCGCCGTCGTGCAGGGGGGTGCCCTCGTAGAAGATGGTGCCCAGCACTTCCAGATTGACCGCGCTGTTCACCGGCGTGCCGGTGCGGACGATCTCGGAAAGGTTGGTGCCGCGCTCCAGCACGATGAGCGCGCCGGTCTTGGTCTCGGAAAAGCGTTCAGCGGCGTCGCAGATGGCGATGATGGCACTGCGCCATGCGCCCTTGAAGCTGGGGTCATTGTAGCGGCCCTTGACGTTAAACAGCTTCGAGGCCCATTGGTCGGTCTGGCCCATCCGCTCCAAGGCACGCCGGATCTCCGGCTGGAACAGGACGACCAGCGTCAGCAAGCCGACCTGCAACAAGGAGTTCAGCAGCCACGTCACCGTGCGCATGTTCAGCACGTTTGCCACCAAGTAGACCGCCAGCACCAGCAGCGCGCCCTTGGCCAGCTGCCCGGCGCGGGTGCGGTTGATGATGCCCAGCAGTTGATAGATCAGGAACGCGATGATGATGATATCCAGCAGATCCGCCAGCTTGAAGGTCTGGAAGTTTGCTATGATCGAGTTCAGAGTCATCGATGTTTTCTCCCGCTTACAGCTTTTCGATCAGGGCCACCGCGTGCGCCGCGATGCCCAGCCCCTCGCCGGTGAAGCCCAGATGCTCCTCGGTGGTGGCCTTGACGCTCACAGCGTCCACCGGCAGCCCGAAGGCCTCGGCCAGCTTTTCGCGCATGGCGGGGATGTAGGCCGCCAGCTTGGGCCGCTGGCAGAGGATGGTGGAGTCGATGTTCTCGATCTTCCAGCCATTCTCGTGCAGGATCTCGGCCACGCGGCGGGCCAGCTTGAGGCTGTCGGCGCCGGAATACTCCGGGTCGGTGTCCGGGAAGTGCTTGCCGATATCCCCCAGCGCCGCCGCGCCCAGCACGGCGTCCATAACGGCGTGGGCCAGCACATCGGCGTCCGAATGGCCCAGCAGACCCTTTTCAAAGGGCACTTCCACGCCGCCGAGGATCAGCTTGCGGCCCTCCACAAGGCGGTGTACATCGTAACCATGACCAATGCGCATATTTGTTCCTTCTTTCTGTTCCGGGCGGGGCAGATCCTCCCGCGTGGTGATCTTCAGGTTGGCGTAGTCACCCTGCGTCAGCTGCACCGGACGGCCGGTCAGCTCAAACAGGCTGCAATCGTCGGTGACGAGGCGGGCCTTTTCTTCGTCCAGCGCGTCCAGCGCGGCGAGGTAAGCGGCCCGGTCGAAGCACTGGGGCGTCTGCACCGCATACAGGGTGCTGCGGTCGGGCGTTTCGATGACACTGCAGCCTTCCGGCACGGTCTTGCCGTCGCCCCGCTTTGCCGTTTTGACGGTATCCTTCACCGGCACCGCCGGGGCCGCGGCCCCGCACAGGGCGGCGGCGTTCAGTGCGGCCTCGATGACCGCCTCGCTCACAAAGGGGCGGGCCGCATCGTGGACGGCCACGATCTCGCCGCTGGCTGCCAGCACGCCGTTCTTCGCGCTCTCGGCGCGGGTCGCCCCGCCGGGCACGACCTGCACCGGCTTTTGGCACACGGCCGCCTGCTGCTCCAGAAACTCCCGGTTTTTGCCCGCCACCAGCACGATCTCGTCCACGAGGGGGCATTCGGCAAAGGCGCGGATGCTCCGCTGCACCACCGTCTCCCCGCCCAGATCAAAGCTGAGCTTGTCGAACCCCATCCGGGTGGAGGAACCTGCGGCCACCAGAACCGCCGTCACACGTTTTTCCACTTCTGACACCTACCTGTCTTCCGTTTTTCTGCGCCCATTGCAAAGCGCAGACTGATACATTGAATATTATAACGTATTGCGCCACAAACTGCAACCACGCAGAGCAATAAAAATGGAGCTGCCGAACCACTCCCCCCGTCACAGCGCTGCTGTGCCAGCCCCCTCTGGGAGGGGGCCTCGCGCAGGCGATGTGGGAAGGAGTCATTCAACAGCTCCTCTTGATGGATTTCGTTTACTTCAGGATGGGCTCAATGGCAGCAGCCAGTGCATCCTTCTGGGCCTGTGCTTCGGCCAGATCCTTGCCCAGCGTGGTGAAGTAGGTCTTGATCTTCGGCTCGGTGCCGGAGGGGCGAACCACGACGGTGGCACCGTTCTCCAGCGTGTAGATCAGGACGTTGGCCGCGGGCAGACCGGTCTCTTCGGGCTTCTTGTAGTCGGTGATCTTGACGACCTTGTGGCCAGCCAGTTCGGTCAGCGGCTCGTCACGCAGCTTCTGCATGATGGAAGCCATCTTCTCCATGCCGGTCAGGCCGGGGAACTCGAAGCTGTCCACCTTGTTCAGGTAGCGGCCGTACTGAGCATAGATCTCTTCCAGACGCTGCTTGATGGAGGAACCGATGCTGCGGTAGTAAGCGGCCATCTCGCAGATCAGCATGGAGCCGATGACGGCGTCCTTATCGCGGACATAGGGGCCGGCCAGATAGCCGTAGCTCTCCTCGAAGCCGAAGATGAAGCGGTCCACTTCTCCGGCTGCTTCCAGATTGGCGATCTGGTCGCCGATCCACTTGAAGCCGGTCAGCACGTTGCGCATCTCCACGCCGTAGTGCTTGGCCACAGCGTCGGCCAGCGGGGTGGAAACGATGGACTTGACGGCCACGGGATCCTTCGGCATGGTACCCTTCTCGATGCGGCCCGCGCAGATGTAATCCAGCAGCAGAACGCCCATCTCGTTGCCGGAGACCAGCTCATAGCTGCCATCCGGGCACTTCATGGCGATGCCCACACGGTCGGCGTCGGGGTCGGTGGCCAGCATCAGGTCGGCACCGGTCTCGGTGGCGAGGTCGAGGCCCAGCTTCAGGGCGGCGAAGATTTCAGGGTTCGGGTAGGAACAGGTGGTGAAGTAGCCGTTGGGGTACTCCTGCTCCGGCACGATGGTGATATCGGTGATGCCCATGTCGTTCAGCACATGGGTGACGGGCACGAGGCCGGAGCCGTTCAGCGGGCTGTAGACCAGCTTCAGGCCAGCGGTCTTGCACAGGCCGGGCCGCACCTGACGGGCCTCGATGGCGTCATACAGGGCCTTCTTGCAGTCGTCGCCCACAAAGCGGATCAGGCCGTTCTCCACGCCCTCGGCGAAGGAGATGTACTTGGCCCCGGTCAGCACATCGGTCTTCTGGATCTCGTCGTAGACGATGGCGGCGGCGTCATCGGTCATCTGGCAGCCGTCCGGGCCGTAGGCCTTGTAGCCGTTGTACTTGGCAGGGTTGTGGGAAGCCGTGACCATGATGCCGGCGTTGCACTCGTAGTAACGGGTGGCAAAGCTCAGGGCGGGCACGGGCATCAGGGCGTCATAGATGCGGACCTTGATGCCGTTGGCGGCCAGAACACCGGCGGCGGTCTTTGCGAAGATGTCGCTCTTCAAGCGGCTGTCGTAGCTGATGGCGACGGTCTGGCTGCCGCCCTGCGTCTTGACCCAGTTTGCCAGACCCTGCGTTGCCTGACGGACAACGTAAATGTTCATCCGGTTGGTGCCGGCGCCCAGAACGCCGCGCAGACCAGCGGTGCCAAACTTCAGCGCCACCGCAAAGCGGTCCTTGATCTCCTCGTCATTCCCCTCGATCTTCGCCAGTTCGGGCTTCAGGTCAGCGTCCTCAAGATCCGCTGCCAGCCAGCGCTTATATTCATCCAGATACATATTGCACACCTTACCTTTATTGATTTTGCCAAAGGGTAGTTTTTCCAAACCTACTTATACTATAAACTCTTGTCCGGGCTGTGTCAATTCCATATTATGTAAGAAGTTTTGCTGCATAAATCATACAAATGCCACAAATCGGCAGCCCGGTTCCGCAATTTGGGCTGTCTGGGTCGTTTTCAATGTAGGCAGTTTGACGAACTGCTGGCCGTTGTCGCTCAGCACATCGAGCCACTGCTCCGCCCCGACGCCGTTTTCGCACAGGTATTTCATCAGCCGCATGGCCCGTTGGAAATTTTCCGAGGGGCACAGCACCCTGTGAGCCGAACACACGCCGCCCTCTTCCAGTGCCAATTCCAGCACGATGCCCGTTTCGGTGCGGCGGGCAGAATAGCACAGGGTATGGGCCCGCTGCAACCCTTCCAACTCTGAGTAAGAGCGGACATACCGACAGGATTCCTTAACGATCATACTTCTTCCCTCCTATTGATTTCACACATTGACTTTATCAATACCCCAAACTATAATGAAAAGCAAGATGGAAATCTGTCGAAATGCAGACTTTTCCAGAATCTTAGCCGCTTCTTAACCGCAAAAAACGAAAATGCCTCCAATAGGGAGTGCTGCAAGGAGATTTTATGTACTCTGTCCTGAAAAGCTACGGTCTGAACGGCCTGAACGGCTTTGCTGTTGCGGTCGAGGCGGATGTATCCGGCGGGCTGCCCGCCTTTTCGCTGGTGGGTCTGCCGGACTCCGCCGTGCGCGAAAGCGGCGACCGCGTCCGTGCCGCCGTCAAAAATCTGGGCTTCAAGTGGCCGGACCGCCACATCACGGTCAATCTGGCCCCCGCTGACGTCCGCAAGACCGGCCCGGTTTACGACCTGCCCCTGCTGCTGGCCGTGCTGGCTTCCTCCGGCCAGTTGGAGGAGCTGCCCGCCGACACCGCCTTCCTCGGCGAACTGGCGCTGGACGGGGCCCTGCGGCCAGTGTCCGGTGTGCTGCCTATGGCGCTGGCCGCGGCGGCAGACGGCATCAAAGCCCTCTACGTCCCCGCCGAAAACGCCGCCGAAGCCGCCGAGGCGGGCGGCACTGCCATGAAGGTCTACCCGGCCCGCACCGCGCGGGAGGTAGTGGACGCACTGCGCGGAGTCGCGCCCATCGTTCCAACGGTTCCCCTCCCCTTCGACCCCGCCGACAGTTGGAACAGCGCCCCCGATTTCGCGGACGTCATGGGGCAGCCCCTCGCCCGCCGGGCCATGGTCATCGCGGCGGCAGGCGGCCACAATGTGCTGTTGATCGGCGCACCCGGCACCGGCAAATCCATGCTGGCCAAGCGTCTGCCCGGCATCCTGCCGCCGCTGAGCCGGGACGAGGCCGTGGAGACGACGAAGATTTATTCCATCGCCGGGCAGCTGCCCAAGGGGCGCGGGCTTATCACGAGCCGCCCCTTCCGCAGCCCCCATCACTCCGCCAGCGCCGTTTCGCTGGCGGGCGGCGGGGCCACCTTCCGCCCCGGCGAGTGCAGCCTTGCCGACTGCGGCGTTCTGTTTTTGGACGAACTGCCGGAATTTTCCCGTGAAAGTCTCGAAGTGCTGCGGCAGCCGCTGGAGGACGGCCAGATCACGGTCAGCCGCGCGGCGGGCAGCGCCACCTACCCCAGCCGGTTCCAATTGGTCGCGGCCATGAACCCCTGCAAGTGCGGCTATTACGGCCACCCGACCCATCCCTGCACCTGCTCGCCCAGCGCCGTGCGGCAGTACCGCAGCCGGGTTTCCGGCCCGCTGCTGGACCGCATCGACCTCTGCGTCGAGATGGACCCCATCGCCTTTGACGAACTCCACGCGGCTTCCCCCTCCGAGAGCAGCGCCGCACTGCGCCAGCAGGTGCTGCGCGCCCGCCAAGTTCAGGCCAAGCGCTACGCCGCCCCCGGTTACGAAGGTGTCCGCTGCAACGCCCAACTCACCGCCGGGCAGGTGCGCCGCGTCTGCCGGATGACCCCCGGTGCCGAGCAGCTCCTCCGCACCTCCTACGATGCGCTGGGCCTTTCCGCCCGCGCCCACGACCGCATCCTCCGGGTAGCCCGCACCGTCGCCGACCTCGCCGGAAAGGCCCTCCTCGACGAGGAGGCCCTGCTGGAAGCTCTGCAATACCGCGCACAGGAAAAGGCCGAACTGACGTTCTGAAAAACTCCGCCGCTTCCCTGCAATTTTTCCCGCCGTTCCTTCGTATTCCAAGTAAAAGGACGACGGGATTTTGTTATACAGGAGGAACCGCTATGGCAATTTTGGAACGTACCATCCGCAATCAGAACTTCGATGCACTTCTTCACCGCTTGGAGCAGGAGATCGTAAGCGGCAGTTGGTCGGCGAATCTCGAAGCTTCCAGCGACTTCCGCGAAGGTTCCGCCCGGTGCAGCGTCCGGGTGTTCGAGCGCTACAGCATGATGGGCGGCAATCGCCTCAGCCTGACGCTGACCTTGTTCCAGAACAGTGACAGTCCCCTCCGCCTTTCGGCTATCACCGCCGGCGGCAGTCAGGCTGTTTTCTTCAAGGTCAACACCCTCGGCGAGGAAGCGTTTCTTGAAGAGGTAAAGCAAGTTTTGGACGATATCGCATCAGAGTAAGAGCATAAAAGAAAGGAATTATCGTATGTCCCTTGTCAGTGTGAGTGTTTTTCTTACCGTCGCGCTCAATACGGCACAACTTGTCTTTTTTGTTACCGGGACGCTGGCATTTATCAAATATTTTCGGAAAAAGTGATCTTTCCAGAATGATAAATGTCCGTCCGCCGATCGGCCTTCCGAATGAACGGGGTGTACTATGAATAAATTGCTCAAAGCAGTCGGCAAATTTCTGCTTTCCATCCTTGCAACGATGTTCCTCGTAACTGGCATCAAAATCGCCGTGGACGGCTGCTGGTTGATTTTTCTTCCCATTGATGAACAGGTCGAATCCGTCACCATTACTTATTCCAGTTTGTCCCCGGACGCAAAAGAAATTTCCGACTCAGACGACCTTAAAAGGTGCACCGCCATGCTGAATCTACTGAAATATAACATTTTCGTCAAATCCGAAGATGATTCCGCACCGCTTGTCACTTACATATTTCATCAAAAGAACGGCTCGGAACTTGTCGTGGCCGCCAATAACGAAACCGTCTTCTACAACGGGAAACAGCATGTTCTGAAACAACCGGAGGTTTTCGTGAACCTCACCGAAGGACTCTTCTTCGGAAGGATATCATAGAATAATTTTGCATAAAAAAGGACTGCCGCTCAAAACGAACGACAGTCCTTTTTCTTACTTGTAAACATCTCCGCGGTTCCCAGCGTCCGTTACGCGAACTGTGATGATTTCCTCTTCCACGGTATACAAAATACGATAGTCCCCAACGCGCAGCCGATAGAAACCGCTCTGTCCCGCCATTGGTTTAATATCACCTGCAAACGGCAACTGCGCCAATGCAGCAAGGATTCTTTTTTGTTGTGTAGGCTGCTGCTTCCGGATAAATTTAGCTGCCCGTTTTTCGATGACTATTTGATACTTCATAGCGCAACTCCCAATTCCCGCGCAAGCTGCTCCAGCGGAATCGTATCTGTCTTGTGCGGGTCAGGGTCATTTTGGTAGTCTTTCAAAAGCTGTTCGCAGTAAGCATCATCTTCTTTTTCCGCCATGTCCTCTGCAACCAGCCCTTGAACATAAGCCAGCACATAAGCCAGCTTGTAATCCGGCAGCGTTGCCGTCAATTGATTCAGTTGTTCCCGAACGCTCATGAAAATCACCTCTTCTACGCCTTCAGTATATCACGAACCACAGTCGAATTCAACCCATTTTCATCAGAACCTCCGCCATGTATCGGGCAGGAACAAAACGAGCATGGGGAAAATTTCCAAGCGGCCCGCGAGCATGTCGAAGATCATGACGAGCTTGGCGGGGTTCGAGTAGCCGCCGAAATTCATCATGGGGCCGACCTGATTCAGGCCGGGGCCGATATTGTTCAGCGTTGCGGCAATGGCGGTGAAGTTCGTCACCATATCGAAGCCGTCAAGGCTGATGAGGAGGAACGACGCCGCAAAAATGAAGATGTAGGCCGCCACATAGACATTCGTTGCACGGATGGTCTCGTGGTTGACCAGCTTGCCGTCCATCCGGACCGGGGCCACCACCTGCGGGTGGAGCGCCTGTTTCAGCTCCTTTTTCAGGCTCTTGCCCAGCAGCAGGAGGCGGCTGACCTTTATGCCGCCGCCCGTGCTGCCCGCACAGGCACCCACAAACATCAGCATCACGAGGATCTCCTTGGAAAGGGTCGGCCAGAGGTCAAAATCACAGCTGGAAAAGCCGGTGGTCGTGATGATGGAACCCACTTGGAAGGCCGCATGGCGCAGCGCCTCGCCGAGGCCGTTGTACATGCTGTAGATGTTGCAGGTGATGATGCCCACCGCCACCGCGATGATGAGGAAGTAGGCCCGCACTTCCTCGCTGGCTGCGGCGCGGCGGAACCGGCGCATCAGCAGCAGGAAGTAGGCGTTGAAGTTGACGCCGAAGAGGATCATGAAAATGGTCACGACCCACTGGATGTAGGGCGAAAAACTGGCGAAGCTGTCATTGAGGAAGCCGAAGCCGCCGGTGCCCGCCGTGCCGAAAGCCGTAAGCATGGCATCGAAGACCGACATCCGGCCAAACAGCAGGAAGATGAGCTCGATCACGGTCAGGGCAAGATAGATGCCGTACAAGATCTTGGCGGTAGACTGGACCTTGGGCACCAGCTTATCCACCTGCGGGCCGGGGCTTTCCGCCTTCATCAGGTTGACGTGGGAGCCGCCGGTCAGGGGCAGCAGGGACAGCAGAAACACCAAAACGCCCATGCCGCCGACCCAGTGGGTGAAGCTGCGCCAGAACAGAATGCCCTTGGGCAGGTCCGCCACAGCGGGCAGGATGGACGCGCCGGTGGTGGTAAAGCCGGAAACGGTCTCAAACAGCGCATCCACCGGGTTCGGGATGCAGCCGGTCAGCACAAAGGGCACGGCACCCACCACACTGATGAGCAGCCAGCACAGCGCCGTGGTCACAAAGCCTTCCCGCATGTAGAAGATCTGGCTCTTGGCCTTAACGCGGTGGAACAGCGCCCCCGCCAGCGCGCTGAGGGCCGCCGTGAACAGGAACACGCCCATCACGAACCACTCGCCGTAGCACAGGCTGGCGACGGCGGGCAGCAGCAGCAGAGCGCCCTCCGTCAGCAGGATGTAGCTCAGCAGCCGTAAAACGATCGCATAATTCATGCTGCGCCTCCATCACTCTTCCACGATGTCCCGCAGATCGTGCAGACCATGCTCCAGCGTGACGACGATGACGCTGTCGCCCACTTGGATCTGGTCGCCGCCGCGGGGGATCTTGATCTCATTGCCGCGGGTGATGCAGCACAGCAGGGTATTCTTTTTCAGGTGCAGACGGCTCAGCGGCACGCCGGTGGCCCGGCTCTCCTCGTGGACCGTGAATTCCAGCGCTTCCACACGGTCGTCCAGAATGCGGTACAGGGTCTTGATGTTGCTGCCCGCTTCATTCTGCAAGGCACGGACATACTGCACGATGTAATCGCAGGTCATGTACTTAGGGTAGACGATGCTGCCCAGATCCAGCCCGGCCAGAATATCGTCGAACTCCAGCCGGTTGACCTTGGTGACCAGCTTGCCGTGGGAGTGCTTTTTGGCAAACAGGGTCAGCAGAACGTTCTCCTCGTCGATGTTGGTCAGAGCCACGAAGGCTTCGGTGGACTCCAACCCCTCAGAGAGCAGAAACTCGCGGTTCGAGCCATCCTCGCACAGGATCTGCGCTTCCGGCAGGGACTCGGCCAGCACATTGCAGCGCTCCGGGTCCCGCTCCACGATGCGGACGCGGACATGGTTTTCCAGCAGCTCCTGACTGAGGTAGAAGCCGATGGCACCGCCGCCCACGATCAGCGCATTGCGCACCGGGCGGACCGCCAGATGGATGCGCTGGAAGAACGCGTGGGCCTTTTCCTGCGTGGCAAGGAAGGTGACCTGATCGCCGCTGCGCAGCACGAAGTTGCCGTTGGGGATGATGACGTCCCCCGCCCGCTCGACGGCGCAGACGAGGATATCGCTCTTGAGCCGGGTGGGGATCTCGTGGATGGCCGTGCCGTCCAGCTCCTGCTGGTCGGTCAGGGTGAACTTGATCAGCCGGACGCGGCCCCCCGCAAAGGTATCGATCTTGCTTGCGCCGGGGAACCGCAGCAGGTGGGAAATTTCCCGCGCCGCCGCCATCTCCGGGTTAATGATGGCCGAGATGCCGATCTGCTTTTTGATGAAGTCCAGCTCGTGACTGTAGGACGGGTTGCGCACGCGGGCGATGGCGTGGCAGTGGCCCGCCTTCTTCGCAAACATGCAGCACAGCAGGTTCAGCTCGTCGGAGCCGGTGACCGCGATGAACACGTCGGCTTCTTCGATTCCGGCTTCGGACAGGGTGTTGATGGACGAACCGTTGCCTACGATGCCCATCACGTCATACGACTCGCTCAGGTGCTCCACGCGGGCCTTGTTCGTGTCGATGACCGTCACACTGTGGTCTTCCTCGCTGAGCTGCCGCGCCAGCGCTGTGCCGACCTTGCCGCCGCCCACCAGAATGATCCTCATAGAAAAAAATCCTTTCTTTTTCTTCCCCTGTGGGAAGTGTATTGCCAAGCGAAAATACAGTTTTAGTATAGCACAGTTCGACGGATAGTTCCACTGTTTATGCGGTTTTCTGAGGTTTTCCAACCGTTCTTGCATTTTGTGTGGAAATGTGGTATAGTCGATTCAACGATTTACTGGAAGGAGGGTGCACCTGAATGGTCGGAACTGCTGCGCGGTTTACTCGAAATCCCGCGTCGTAGATTAAGCGTTTCCGGCTCGAAGTGCGCCCATTTTTAGGGGATATCCCTCTCCGTCTGCTGTGTAGCCAGCTCCCCCGAAGGGGAAGTCATTGGCATACCGGGTAGGCCCTGCGGAACACACAGGTCTTTTTTGCGTGAACGTGCGGGCCTTGTCCTCATTGGCAGATATTTCTTCCAGCAAAGCGTGGAGCATGAATTTTGTGCTGCACAGCTTTGCTGTGCGTTTTTTCTTTTCCAAACGCAGTTTTGATACAACCTCTCCGTCAATGCTTCGCATTGCCACCTCTCCTTGTAGGAGAGGTCTTGGCAGTCCACACCGCGTGTCCGGTTTCGCCAGAGACTCTCCTACCAGGAGAGCCGTCGAGCGTGAGCGAGACTGAGAGGTTGTACGAAGGATCATCAAAAAGGCGCACTTTCTATTTTGAAATCGATTTGTTCAATAGAAAGGGTGTTCCCATGAACCATCCGCTCAACCTGAAAAGACAGCTCCGTTGTATTTATCTTTCCGATTTTTTCTCCGGCCTGCGCATCACGGATGCGGTCTGGGTGGCCCTGCTGGCCGCGCGGGGCTTCTCACTGCTGGAGATCGGTCTTGCCAAAAGCATCTATTATACGGTCAGTCTGCTGGCCGAGATTCCCAGCGGGATGGCCGCTGACCTGTTCGGCCGTAAGCGCGCCCTCGTCTTGGGCGGTGTCCTGGTCGTGGCCTACAACTTATTGATAGCCTTTGCCCCGAACCTGTTTGTCATCTGCCTTGCTATGGCGTTGAACGCACTGTCCAACGCCCTGTTCTCCGGCACCAGTTCTGCACTGACCTACGACAGCTTGAAGCAAGCGGGCCGCGAACAAGATTACATTCAAGTATCGGCCAATGAGTACCAGATCACAAATGTTACCAATGCCCTCGGTTCACTGACCAGTCTTCTGCACAAATTTCTGGGCTTTTCCGGATTTTATCTTCTGAGCGCCGCTTTTGAGAGCATTTCTGCCCTTGCCATCACACGTTTAGAGGAACCCATCGTCACCGAAACGCAGGCCAGCCGGAAGCAGCATCCTCTGCGGGAGCTGCCCGCCCAATTTGCTCAGCTGATCCAGGACAGTCTGCGGGTCCTCCGCTCCTGCCCGTCAGTCGGGAGACTCATTCTGTCCAGCGCCGTCATCAGCGGCTCCAACTATCTGAGCATCATGTTCTTTCAACAGCGTCTGGTAGAACTGGGATATCCCACTTCGCTGCTGTTTCTTCCGTTACTGTTCAGCAATCTGGCTGCTATGCTGGGTACGGAATGGGGTCGTCGAATCCACCTGCACAGTTTCCGGCGGTTTTATACCCTCTGTGCCCTGCTCTGCGGCATCGGATGCCTCTGCGTGGGTGCCGCGCCTGCACTGGTGGGCATTTTGGGTTGTATGCTGGCCGAAGGCGTATTGGGTGCCTGGCTCCTGCACGAGAACCGACTGTTGAACGATGCCATCCCCAGTGACCAGCGGGCCACTCTCATCAGCATGGACAACATGGCCTACAGTCTGCTGATGATTCCCGCCAGCCCGCTCGTGGGTGCAATCGGGGACATTTTCGGGCAGGCCGGGGCCGGACTCGTTCTTCTGGGGCTTGCCGTTGCCCTCAGTGGGCTGATCGTACAAAAGCAGAACTGACACAAAAGGCAGAGCCGAAAAATCCCGGCCCTGCCTTTTGTTTGATCTCTTAATACCGTTCCACACCGTCTTTTGTGACGAGGGCGTAAACCAGCGGGGCCTCTTCGGGCTTTTCGGGGCCGTAGACGAGGCCGCTGCGGTACTCTTCGGCGGCGGCGGCGAACTTCTCCGCTGCGCCGTAGAAGGTGGCGAGGCTTTCGCCCTTGTGGACGTAGTCGCCGCGCTTTTTGTGCAAGGTGATGCCGGCGGCAAAGTCCAGCGGGTCGCCCTTCTTCTGGCGGCCGGCACCCAGCAGGACGCTGGCGGAGCCGATCTTCTCGGCGTCATTGGCGACGATGTAGCCGTCCTGCTCGGCCAGCAGCTCATAGCTGGCAGCGGGCTTTTCGAAGAGGCTGTAGTCGTCCAGCACGCGGGTATCGCCGCCCTGCGCCGCGAACATCTCCTTGCACTTGGCGAAGGCGGAACCGTCTGCGATGACGGCCTCGGCCATGGCGCGGCACGCGGCGGGGGTGCCCTTATCGGCCAGCACCAGCATATTCGTCGCCAGTTGGAGGCAGACCTCGGTCAGGTCGGCGGGGCCTTTGCCCTTGAGCACCTCCATGCTCTCCATCACCTCAAGGCTGTTGCCGATGTTGCGGCCCAGCGGGGTGTCCATATCGGTGATCATGGCGGCCACCCGGCGGCCGTGGTGGGTGCCGATGGAGACCATGAGCTTGGCCAGCTCAATGCTCTGATCCACGGTCTTCATGAAGGCACCGGTGCCGGTGGTGACATCCAGCAGGATGGCGTCCGAGCCGGAGGCCAGCTTCTTGGACATGATGGACGACGCGATGAGCGGGATGCAGCTGACGATGGCCGTCACGTCCCGCAGGGCGTACATCTTTTTATCGGCTACGGCGATGCCCTCGCTCTGGCCGATGACCGACAGGCCGATCTTGTTCACCTGCGCGAAGAAATCCTCCTGCGAGAGGGCGGTCCGGGTGCCGGGCACGCTCTCCATCTTGTCGATGGTGCCGCCGGTGTGGCCGAGGCCGCGGCCGCTCATCTTGGCGATCTTCACGCCGCACGCCGCCACCACGGGCGCGATGACGAGGGTGGTCTTGTCGCCGACGCCGCCGGTGGAGTGCTTGTCCACCTTGATGCCGGGGATGGGCGAAAGATCCACCATGACGCCGCTGTGGGCCATCACATCGGTCAGCTCGGCGGTCTCCGCATCGGTCATGCCGCGCAGGTAGACGGCCATCATCCAAGCGGCCATCTGGTAATCGGCCACTTCCCCGCTGACGAACCCGTTGACGATGGCTTCCAGCTCCTCACGGGTGTGGGTGCCGCCGTCCCGCTTTTTCGCGATCAGGTCATAAATACGCATAAAGTCACGCTCCTGTTTTCCTAGTTTCTGGTTCCAGTATATCAAATCTTGGCACAAAATCAAGGCATATTTTAGACGTTTTACACGAAAACGGGCGCAACCGCCCGAAAGCAGCTGCGCCCGGTAAACCTTGCGTCCGAATCAGCGGGAGCCCTTGTCGTAAGGGATGCCCTCGGCCTTGGGGGCCATGCTGTTCTTGGAGGTGAAGGCCAGAATGATCATCGAAGCGATGAACGGCATCATGTTGTAGATGTTGCTGGACCAATGGAACTGCGCAAGGAAGGTGGAGTCGGCGATGTTGGCCAGACTCTTGAAGACGGCGAAGAACATTGCCGCCGCGCAGATGTTGAAGGGTTTCCACTGGCCGAAGATCATAACGGCCATGGCGAGGAAGCCCGCACCGGCCACGCCGACTTCGAAGTTCCACGTCTGGACCGGAGGCACGATGTAGGCCATGCCGCCGATGGCACCCAGCGCACCGGAGATCAGCACGCCCGCATAGCGCATCTTGTAGACGTTGATGCCCACGGAGTCCGCTGCCTGCGGGTGCTCGCCGCAGGCACGCAGCCGCAGACCAAAGCGGGTCTTATACAGCACGATATAGCTGATGACGAGCAGGACGATGCCCAGCGGGACAAAGACGCTCAGCTCCAAACCGCCGATGCTGAACAGGAACGGCTTATTGGAATAGTTCAGCTTGGCGCTGCCGCTGTCGCTGAAATATTTGGCGATGACGACTGCGATGGCGGTCGCCAGCAGGTTCAGTGCCGTACCGCCGATGGTCTGGTCTGCCTTCAGGTTGATGGAGGCGAAGGCCAGCAGCAAGCTGTAGATCACACCGGCCAGCGCCGCCACAAGGATGGAGATGAGGACCACCAGCGCCGGGGACATGCTGGAGGGAAGCATGGTCAGGGTGAGGACACCCGCCACGCCGCCGATGACCATGATGCCTTCCAGCGCGATATTGATGATGCCGGAGTGCTCACTGAACATACCGCCCAGTGCCACCAGCATCAGGACGATGCCATACAGCAGGGTATATTTGATCAAAAGCAGCATCTTACTTGCCCTCCTTCTT